>Ga0214543_1002230_pt1 | contig 38161 bp, 21 predicted proteins | sample CNSS2metaG_FD_160094 | JGI IMG/M metagenome (GOLD analysis project Ga0214543, IMG submission 160094) | Root nodule microbial communities from cowpea collected in UCLA plant growth center, Los Angeles, California, USA - CNSS2 | ecosystem: Host-associated > Plants > Roots > Nodule | place: USA...
TATATATATTAAAACCAATATATTTTTAGTTTCGTATTTTATTAAAAAAAGTTTTAATTTAATTATAAATTTAAATTTTTGTATATATTAGTTATAATACTATAATTTTGAATGGTTGTAAAACCATTTATTTTCTAATATATCATAATTATGAATTTTACCTTGAGAGATAAAAGTAACAAAATATGTTCATATTTTTATAATTCTTCTGTAAATATACTAGAAGTACATGTAATCTTAAAAAATTACTATTATTCCTTTTATTTTATTCTTTATATAATATAAAGCTAACATAGAATAATTTCTATAAATATATACATATATTTCAACTTATCATTATTTATGTAAAAAAGTGATATTTTAACAATTATCTATGTAAAAAATGTAATTATTTTAATTTGAATTCTTTTTTATCATCTTCACTATATTAATTAATTTTTAATGATTATTAAAATAATTAAATCTAATAAAAAATTAAATTAATTATTAAAATTCAAAATTAACAAATATTCTTACATTAACTTGTAACAAATTGCATGAGAAGATATTAAAAGTAAAAATAGGTGCATAAAAATAAAAATGTTTGATATTAGACGAAGAAAAAAAAAAAAAAAAAAAAGCCCTCGTCTCGATATAAGAAGTCACGTGACATTGATGGTGAGGCTCGCGTGCCGGCGTGCCTCTCTTTATCCAACAAAAAATGTTAAAAAAGAGAGAAAGAGAGTAATAGAAAAATGGGACCCATGTGCCAGAAGTCTCATCTACTGTCACATATTTCAGTTCTGAGTTTTGAGACATGTGAATCAATGTTATTACTTTTATTTTCTTTTATTATTTTTTATTCATATTCAACTCCCAGAAAACGACAAATTAGGTTCAGTGGCTTCTGTGTCCAAGGGACCCTCTATAGATTCCTACATACTCAATCAAATTCTTTCAACCAAGTTTCACAGAGATAAACACAAGACTGAGTATGAGATATTGAATAGTTTTTTTTAGATCAGATACTAAAACAAAACTCTAGTCTTATAATTGACTACAGTAATTAATCAAATGCAGAATACATGTATTATAATATCATATTTTAATTTAAAATATTAAACACAAAAATGCTTCAATACTCATGTAATAATTTTTTAAAGATATAAATACATGAATTCTAATAACTATATATTCTTTGGTTGACCAAAATAAATTAAAAGAAAAATAAGATGTGTTTCAATAAATTTTCTTTTAATAATATTTGAAAATACAAATAAAAAGTTAACAGTCAAATAGAAGTGAAATTTTAATGATATTAAATTTTATACATTATTTGGATTGAGGTGCAGAGGACAATTGTAATAAATCAAAAAAAAAAAAATAGAGAGTAAAAAAGGAGGTTATTCAAATTAAAATAGAGTGAACATATTTGAAGTAAAAAGTAAAATGTTTATAATAAGTGTAATTTATATAATTGAAGAATATATATATATATATATATATATATATAATAATTTTAATTAGTTGTTTATTTTATTGTAGTAAATGAAAAGATAAATATAGATAAATATTCACATAATGCTCAATTATATCTTTATAAAATATATATGAAGATATAATTGACTATGCTTTTAATATAGTGGATTACGTAATAGTTGATAAGTCTAATTTTTAAACAATTTTTGCTATGATTATTGCAAAAATATACATGAGTTAATGAAAATATAACATCATATATGTAATCATCAATACAAGCAATTTACATCATCATATTTTATTTATTATACACATTTATCATGTATATGAATGTAAATGAATTCATATTTAGTCACAATGACTAAATATGACATCTTTCGAAAAATCATAAAATCAAGATAAAAAAAGTCTAATCAAAAGATAACACTTAACATGTCTTGAATTCATTAGACCTTAATTGATCTATGTTCTTGATGTTAATGTGACAACAAAATATTTTCTATTAAGCTAGATGTATACTATTGTCAAGTTAGATATATACTTGTTATACCAAATTAGATATAACTCTCCTTTAGTTTCTTACCACTTGAAATCATGTCTACCTGATTATGTAACAATGAAGTCATATACTTTTGTTAAGGTGAATTTTAAGTTTATCATTGTCACCTAAGGTATGACACTACATTAGGTATCTTTACATCATTCATCACCGACCATGCAACCACCTAATCAGAGACATTCATCCAAAACAAAATCTTATATACACATGTATCAATCCATATACACATATCTAAACAATTTATCTGGAGTTCATCATTCATAAAAGACCATAAAAAAGGCATATTATATATGTATATCATATCATGCATATAAATATCAATTATATAAATATCTAGCCACAACATTATAATAAATCTTACCTTTTATACATCATATCATAAATATAAACATGCATAAACATTAAGCATGACATAATATCATCATCATTTTAATATGTTATCTCTTAAGTGATTTATTATAATAAACACAATAGCACCAATTTTTCTTGAGTGATACACTTGTCACTTAAATGAAATGCAATATGAGAGCAACTCCTAACTCTAACGACCATCTTGTCGCTTAAGTGTCTATCATATGTGCCTCAATGCTAACACTTGGGAACCACCACTTCATTAGAAGAAATCAAAGAAGTTCCAAAACATCATCTTAGGACACTTGAGCCCTAGGTCGCATGTGTCAAGTAGTGTCATCACACATTAAAAACACATGTCCATCACCTTAAGATCTAACCTAAGACAAAGTCATGTCACTTAAACATCCTGTTGAACATTTGAGCTATACATTTATAAAGGAAAGGAAATCATCTCAGGCTCTCTTTTGCTTAAGTTCTAAGTTTATCTACATCACACTGCTTGAGTGACTAATACATACATAAGACAATTAGTATAATTAGTGCACATTGTTCATGTCTTAGTTTAGTGTCAATACATCATTCAAGTGATATTCAAGAGTAAACCCGATAATGAGAGCCCAACATTTTTCAAATAGTTACTATTCATATGACAACTTTTTATAGACTCAAAATCATTGATGTTATAATTAAAATCATACAAAAAATATCAATGCAAACCAACAATATCATTATAGAAATCCTATGATTTACATATCATCAAGTTTCATGAATATATAATATTCATCAAAACAATACTTAAAATTCTTAGATGTAGTGTTAACTCCCATTGTATAGGTTGAAGTGTGTTTTATAACACTCTCCAAACAATTCAAATAAGCGCCTAAAGACTCAATCCTACATTAGGAACACCTCATTTTTTTTAACCACCATATTGGAGAATAGATGAAAAAAATAATCAAAATTTCTACTTATTAAAATCAATATTTAATTGGTCCAACCTCCTCTAATCTCCACAAACTCTTAAAGACTCCAATCTTATAAATTAATTTAAAAATTTTACTTGTTAAAATAAAAATTTAATTAGTCCAACTTGGTCTAATATCCACAAGCTCTTTAAAACTCTAAGCTTATAAGAAGTTCATGGTCAAAACTTCTTTTATAATTAGAAATACAAATTTTCTTATAGTAAAAAATAATTATAATGATTTTAAAATTAACTTCTTGTGGATGCCATATCCAATTTATTTTTAAAATGCATTTATTAAATATTACTGTATCTTTTATATTTTATTATTTTCTAGTCCGTGGATACATGTTATTTTGAAAACTTGATATTTAAATGATATCAAACATCAATCTATATAAAAGTAAAAAAAATAGAATAAAATAAAGAAAGTTATTTTATATTACATTACTATAACTTTTCTTATTTCATGAAATTTGTTATAAAATTTTACAAGAATTTTTTTTTTCTAAGAGTTTTAATTGATATATAATTTCTTCGTGATAATAAATTTTTACAAATTTATTTTATAAGAAAATTTGTAAGTATTATTTTAAAAAAAAATTAAAAAAAAATTGACAGGAAATATATATTTTTTAATGATGTTAGAACAACAAGAAGATTAAAATACACGAATTAGTAAAAAAAAATCATGCTAAGTTTTTAAAATTAGTATGTGATAGTAAATTTGAAGTATATAGATACCATGGTACACACATTTTTTACATATGAGCCAGTGAATGAAAAACTATATATTTTTTGTCTTGCTTCATTTATATGTTTGCTTCGGTTATAAGGGAAATACTAATGAGGTGGCAGAATGTGAAACAGACCTTTCAAGAATGAGTATGCATCCACACTCCCTTCTCTTCATCGGAACATATGTATTCTAAATAAATACCACTTTAAGATTTCTTCTTGTTTTTTCTAAATTCTCAAAAAATAGGTAATGTTTGATTTTAACAACTAATGTATGAAAAATATTCATTGTAAAATATTGCACGATATATTATGTGAAATGGAATACATCATTATACTATATAAGTCATTTATCAGTTTATCATTCAGTTTTCGTGTAACTCGTATAGATCTCTAGTGTTACTACTTTTAGGTTCGAAATGTTGAACCTTTAATATGATTGAAGTGTGTTGAAACCTTAAATTAATTAATGACAACTATAGTTTTTGATTAAATTAGGTTTCAACTCAAATTTTAAGAAATATTTCTATAGAAATACTGTATAACCTACAAGTATTATTGTTTTTATTGTAATTGTTTTAAAAGTTATGAAATTGGTATAATTTGAAGTTTTATCTCAGGACAAACAAATCTAACAACTAACTATAGTTAGGACGGTCTAACTTTAATTTGGATAACGTGGGTCATAAAGTTAGTATTTACTGTATTAGGGTTTTAATTTCTGATACCAGAACATTTTTAGTTAATTCTCCTTGTATGGAGTTAATCGGAAAAGGAAATTTCTATGCAACACGTTATTTCGCAAAGTATAAAAATAATTTTTTGTTAACGATCAATTTTAATAATTAAAAATTATTAATTTTGATCGATTTAAATATTAATTTATAAAATAAAATTTATAAATTGTTAAAATAATTATTATTATAAATAAAAAATTATAATTAATGATCGAATTAATTTCTAAAATTTAACTATAAAAAAGCTTGGTCATCGCATATTAGCCGTCAAGGTACTTGTTGTAATTAAACAGATGGTACAACTAAGAACTAATGTACTGTAATTTAAAATATTAATTACTGAATATACTATTAAGAAAAAGCAATTAATATTTTCTTATTCTAAGATAACAAATAAACCGAGACAGAAAAGTATTTCAACTGTGACGGAAAATCAGAGGATTTCAAAGGTCTATAATAAAAAGAACATATTAGAAAGAATGTATTAAAGATTATATGTTGGTAGTTCTCTCGTAATGTAAAACTCAATTTATATTGAATTTTGTTAATTCAACATTACATTTTAATTAACTAAATGAAATTTAAAAAATTCGTAATTAAATTTAAAAAGAAAATGACTTTATGTATTCTAATTTTGCAAATAGATATGAAACTATTATTTTGCTTTCAAAAGAATAAAATATCAGCGAAAGTACTGAAAAAATGCTTTCATTTTTGTTCAAAACAAAATAAAACCAAATGTAAAGTATACTTTCAAAATTATGCGCGAAGATAAGACATAAAAAGAAATGTTCAGTGGTACCTTTTTTACAAACTTTTTTTTGTTGAATATTATAATTTGGACATAATATCCAACAGCATTAATTATTTGAGTATAAGCGAAATCCTCCTTGCAAATCTGGAACCATGACTTTCTTTCTGAGTACAAATTTAACATTTTAATATTCATAAATATGTCAGAGAAAAATCAAATACCTACACGCACCCAACTAATTCATCTCCTGATTTTCCACAGTAATAAAAACATTTTTCTATGTGTAAAAGAAACTATTCTATATCATTTGATACATCATCACTATATATTTTTTAATGTTTAAGAATTGAAATAAATGCCAAAAAAACAAATTACTAAATATACATTTGAACCGAAGCATGCTCTTGCTTAATTTTCTAACAACTAAAAACCACAGTACATTGCATTACGGACGTGTTTTTGTTTTTCCCACCACTTTACTTTAACAATCACTTAAAACCAAATGTTGGTAATGCAATATTCTTTTTATGTACTTTAAATAATAGTATAACTAGATCTTTAATTTACGTCTAAAACGAGAGCAGTTTTGAAATAAAACGAACTGATAACATAAAAAAACCAGTTTTTTACATAAAATGTGATGTTGGATATGATAGAAAATAAAGAAAGAGATTATTAGATGAGAAGTGAAAATCCCTCGAGATGCTACATGCAAAGACCTATGTGATTAGACGTAAATCGAGATGTTAGTTCCTAAATATGCCCAGTTTACAATAAACCTTGATGTTTAGTAGTTATGTTATGGTGAGTTCCTTTCTTCAGAGGCTCAAGAAAAAGTGAATAACGAAAACTCATCATCTCATGCAGCTGCAATAGAACTGCACTGTCGGATTAAACCTCCCTATGTCAGTCTTCATTGAAGTGTGTGTTTTTTTTCTTTCTTTCTCTCTTTCTCTCTTTCTTCTCCCTCACATTCGTCCAAAACCAACTCATAAAAAATGCATAAAGCAGATGAATATAGTATGATTGTATGCCACTCTACTGTTATAGAGTCCTAGTAGTGATGATAATAAAATATAGTAAAAAGCTTATTTTTCCACTTACAAGCCAAGCCCTATGCTATGCTGCTACTACTTCTTCCCTCGAGTGGTATTTCCAAAGCAAAGCAGAAAGACAAAAACCGCAGGTTCTTTCTTTCATCTCTCTACATATCCATTATTTTATTATTTTCAGCTCTTCTTTTTCCTCTCAACTGTCTTGTCTCACTGTCTTTTTCTCAAGTGCTCTAACCCTTCCCCACTGTCTTCAAAACAAACTTTGCAGGCTTGTTGTCAGAGAACCCTCTCTCTCTTTCTCTCTTTCTCTCTCTCTCTCACACTCACAGAGAGAGAGCAGAGAGAGGTATCTGCCAAAGATATAAAGGAAGCAGGAGAGGACACTGCAAAAGCTTTTTTAAAAACTTGGTCTTTACACATCCATCACACCTAACGAAGTTAATTAGCCACACAGTGGTCACACGCTAATATTAAGCGAAACTTAATAGAGGGGGGGTTCTTTCTTTATCTCTCTCTCCATGGACTTGCGTCTGAAGCAATGGAGAAACCAGCATGAGTCAGAGGAACAACATTCTACAAAGATGCCAAAACTTCTCCCTGAATCCCATCAACACCCACAAACACAATCATCTGCCTCTGCACTCCCTTTGTTTGTACCTGAACCCAACAGCAAAGTCAGCACCCTGTCAGATTCAACATTAGCAGCTACTAACAGATTTCCCAGTAAGATTTTTATTATCTCTTTTCTTCCTTTTGGCAGAAAGAAAGTTTGATTAGCTTCAGGCATTAGTTGCTGCTTACTTTTCACATTTGCTTCTTCCACTACACAACCTTTCTTTTCTCCCTTCTTTGGCTCTTACGTTTTCTCTCTTTTTTTCCCTTTCTGGGCTGGTCTCCTCTTTATTACACCTGTTCAGGGATGGGGAGCTACTTCAGCTTGTCTCAGTGGCAGGAGCTTGAGTTGCAGGCTTTGATCTTCAGGTACATGTTAGCTGGTGCTGCTGTTCCTCCTGAACTCCTTCAACCAATCAAGAAAAGCCTTCTTCATTCCCCTCACTATTTCCTCCATCACCCTCTCCAACATTACCAACCTGCTTGTAAGTTTCTCTCTCTCTTTTTATATTCTCTGCTCTCATACACCCTTCTCCAATACATTACCACGTTTTTCTCGTGCTCTGTGACCATTCACCTTCCCAAGCACCTTCTTTTAGTTTATTTTTAAACCAACTTCCCCCGAGACATTGATTTACTTGATTAAAGGAAAAAATATAGTTTACGTTTTGGACAAGACATGCTTGTTGCATCAGTCTTGGTTTCATACCCGATCTCTTGTGTGGTTTAAGGAAGATGGTTGTGTTACAGCGAGCTTGGAAACCCAGTGGGAAGTGAAGAATGATGTTAGACAACCAAAAGCTATAACTACGAACTTCTTCAAAACACATCCAAGACCTAAAATATAATGACACTGATAAGCCCAACAGTAAACTTCAAAATCTTTAAATGTATAGAATATGGATCACTTAAGACAAAGGGCAATGACATCACCTAATCTGTATAGTCATCTTACAGAGGAATAAGGTTTTTTATGTTATAAGTTGTTGCATCATCATCAGTGTTAACTATAAAAGGTGAAGGGAAGAGTTTTTTGAACATGTTTTGTTTGTTGGATCAGTGCTGCAATCTGGGTATTGGGGTAGGGGAGCGATGGATCCAGAACCAGGGCGGTGCCGGAGAACTGACGGCAAAAAGTGGCGGTGCTCGAGGGACGTGGTGGCTGGGCAAAAGTACTGCGAGCGCCACATGCATCGTGGAAGAAACCGTTCAAGAAAGCCTGTGGAACTACCCACACCAAGTAGTGCTAATTGCGGCGGTGGTGGTGGTGGTAGTGGTGGTGGTGCCGGATCTCTAGGATTAGGTGCTTCATCTTCCATTTCTTCACCGCCGCTAGCTTCTGCTTCTCTGAAATCCCCTTTTGATCTTCTTCATCTTAGTGAACGGTAATCTAAATTCCTTAATGGCTTGGTATGTGTTTGTTTATGTATGTGATTTGTTAAGAAGATGGCAGCCTAAGGGTTGTGTGAAGATTTTAGTTTGGACTATTAATAATTATTATGATTTGAGTGTGTATTGTGTCTAATAAAAGGCAACTAGCGAGTGAGGTTTGTTATGGAAAAGGGTGGCTAAATGTTAGTTTGATCTGAAATATGGTGGGGCATACTTTACTTGTGTGGTTTATTTTTTTCCTTTTGTGTCAATGTGGTTTCTGAGATGAATTCATTGACGTTGAAAAAGTAAGTTTGAATTTGATGCATTCCGATTTGAACAAGTAATCTAAGGAAGGAGATATATGGTTGTGACTTATTGTACTATTGCCTAACTCGGATAGGGACCCCAGTGAGGGTATGGCCACAATGTCTCGTACTTGGGAAATAAAGCAGGTTATTTGAAGAAGATGCCAAGTGGGATCTATATACTGTTTAATGTATCTCAAATGTAAAACACATCAGGAAACAAAGGAAAAAAGGTCATAAATTTTGTTTCTATTAGTGTCTTGCAAACGGGGGTCTCTCTAAAAATCAATGATTAGGGTAATAAATAAGTAACCAACTTTTTAATGAAAATAATGAAAGAAACATGATGAAGAAGAAAACACTTGTTTTCGTTTTTGTTCCTTAACTGGTATGCATTTAATTTGGGTTTTTAAAAGAGTGAAAGGACAAAAGATGTTGTGTAAAGCATTAAGTGGATGGCAAAGACAGTACTAGTGTAGATTTGGCAAGAAGTAATCCCCAACCGTTCCTTTGTAAACTAAATTTAGTAATGTTTGTGTAGCTGTGTTGGACGACAAGAGTTTATAATTTTGTGAGGGTTTTGATAGAAAGGCTGAAGTTGATATTTTTGCTGTGTTGTTACTGGGCCACATGTAGCTCCTCTGGGACCAAGAATGAAGAGTTTGAAAACGAAGATCATGTGGGTGGGGATGGCAGAGCAGGTGGGCATATGCTGAGGCATTTTTTCGATGATTGGCCAAGATCACTGCAAGACTCTGACAATGTTGAAAACAATGCTGCCCGGATCAACTCCGCCACATGCCTCTCTATTTCCATGCCCGGAAATGCTTCCTCAGATGTCTCTTTGAAATTGTCCACGGGCTATGGGGACGACCCGGGCCCAACAGATCACAATGTCAATCTCGGCCCCGACCAACTGCAGTTGAATTGGGCCGGGGGGTGGGCCGGAGGTGGTCAAGTGGCTTCCATGGGTGGGCCACTTGCTGAGGCACTCAGATCATCTACTTCAACTTCATCTCCTACTAGCGTTTTGCATCACTTGCCTCCTCCTGGTTCTGGATCTGAGACCAGCTTTGTTAGCAACTGAAGTTTACTTTGTTGGTGGCCCAATTAGTTTTCTGCTTTTGTTTTGGGTTAAGTTTCAATTTTGGAGCGTTATTGGACAACGGTGTTGTGTGTTGGTATCGTTCCTATGGAGTGCTTTTTGTTTCTTAGTGTGAAATGAAAGGATATGGTGAGTTCTTGGATGCGTCGCCTTTCGTTGCCCATAACACTCGTTTAATCTTCACATGCCTTTATTTACCTCTAGAAAAACTACTTCAGCTCCTAAATTTCCCACTAAGTAATAAACAGAAAACAATTGAAGCTCACGGAAGCAAGAAGATTCAAATACAGTGAAAGCAATTTCTTATATTATTATTTGTTTCTTACGCTCAAAATAAAAAACAGTGAAAACAGCGTTGCTTGCTCCGATCTCCCCTAAAAACTGATTGCTCAAGTCATTCTCCTTATGGGATCTTAACAAGCTGACTCCAAAAAGAATTATATCACCGGCTGCAATTACATATTTGTCCTTTATTTAACCTTAGTTCTTTGTTTCACCTTTAATTTAATTAACTAATTATTTTGTCCGTTAGTTCCTTAAAATCAGCTATAGGAATTTAATTACATTATTCACTCTTTCATCTTAAACCATTGCAAAATGTTAAATGTAAAGATGTTTTCATCTTGTGCAATTGCAATTAATTAATCAAATAATTTTTATTTGTGTATTAATAATTAATTTGTATATTTTAGAAAAATAATGAATATTTTTAGTTATTGCACACACCTTAGCTGTATTAAATAATTTCTTACTTTATTTTAGCTATTTATTATAATTAATTTTCCAGTTTTATTTTATGCTTTAATGAACAAAACCTAATTTAGTCTAAGTTACAAGTTTTATTCAAAGTTTATCATTTAATGTTTAACCATATCTTAAGAAAATAAAAAACTTAAATCTTATTTTTAAAATATAGGACAACACAACTATAATTATTAACTTTAAATTAAAAATGTATATTAAATATATGGAAAACTCATTTAATATAAACATAAAGAAATTCATCACCAACCTCAGGAGTTCACTAAAGATAAGTGGAAATCATGAAACTTCCGTGGAAAAAAATTAAAATCATATTACGTAGAAACTTTTATTTTAAAAAATAAATTTATCTTACTTTATCATAATTTCTATTTAAAACAAAAATTAAAGAAAACAAAAATCATCATAAAAAAAGAAGCAAAAATCATGATTTCAGTGACGACTGCGATGTGAACATTAGGCCAACCCACGTTCCTCTTCTAAAAAAGCAGCTCATGCCTCGTCTCAGCAAGACCAATTTGAGTCCAAATAAATATTAGATAAAGTCGAGTCCAAGCTAAATTCGTCTGAGCATAGTCTAAGTAAAATTGAGTCAACCCATTAAGACAAGGTCGGGCTTAGTCTCATGTCAAGCTCAAGCTCTAAGTTTAACCTAAGTTAAATCAAGTCAGTTTCGGTCGAAACCTAAATCAAATTGAGTCAAACCAATCCAAGTAAATTCCAGTCGGACATTGTGTTTGGATTGATATTTCCTTTTAAAACGTTTCTCTAGAAATTATTTGATGTCGGTCCCCACAAAAAATAAAACGGAAAACAGACAAATATGTAATGTGAATATAAACAAGATTCTTATTTTAAAGAATAGCCGTTGAAAGGAAGTGAATAAAGTAAGGTAATTGTTTTATTTTGTTTTTTGAGCAGGTACCGATGTCTTTATTACACGGATCGGAATTGCTACAACTCAAGTTTTAAATATAAAGGAGACAGTTAACGAAAAAAAAAGAGCCGAAAGCAAAGTATCTCCTGCAAAATTTTCCACTATAAAAGTCCCTTGGAAGCTTCCAACTCCTATACACTATGGAGATTGACATGTGAGACTCAGGTTCGCAGATGAAAGCTTCGTTGATTTACATTGAATCCTAAAAAGAAAAAACAGAAAGATGGGTGTGATGTCGCAACTTATTACCCAGCAAGGCACATGTACAAGATTTCGAGGCCAGTGTCCTGCCTCACTAAAGATTAACTAGCGCTCCACTTATTCCACTTCAATTCAAATATGCTTCTTTGGTGTTTCAGTGCCGGTTAAACAACCAGACATGGGTTGGCTAGTTTCACAAGGGATTTACTGCTGCCATTGTGCACTTGTAGCATTCGTCCCAGAAGCTTTTCATCAAGGATCAACTGCCTCTGGTTCACCTTCATCTGCAAGGGCTGATTCAACTTCATCTGGAAGGGCTGGTTCAACATCATCTGCAATGGCATAAACCGCTGCTGTTCTAGAAGGTGCATAGACAAGAAAGGATCGAGGTCGGTCATCATACCATCCTTCCTGTAAAATCACAGAACAAAATTTTTCGGGATATCAAAACTCTAAAATCAGGTCTGCAATACAAACTAGAGACTTCTGTGTCCATGCCTAAGCATGGTGCACACTCAGACACAAGTTTAGACAAGTCCCATACAGAAGTGAAGTACTCAGCAGAGTGGTTGAGCCGATTGAAGCCACCAAACAAGGCATCATCTGTATCCAAGACAATCTGGAAAAAGGAGAGCATAACCCATTATGAATCAAATTCTCTAACTCGGAAAAGAAAAAGAGAATATAAAATTAATGTTGATCATATTCGATGTATGATAGTATCCCTACACGCAGATTTCATACCTTATATTTCCCAGGGGTTGAGCAGCCAACTCTGTAATCTGAATAGCTGTTGTTCCAATGAAAATTGAAGACAAAGACGAGGTTGCCCCTTTCAAAGATTATAACTTTGTCACCTTCATTTTTCCGTGAAATATATTGGTGCTCAGCAGTCATGAACTGAAGCAAAAAGTTAAGTACAGTTAACGAACATAGGTAAAAAAACTATCTGTAAAAATGAAAGTTAGCTTGCATAACCATGTGTATAGAAACTGTCTTGGGAAAAAACAAATTAAAATATCTGTGCTTCCAAAAGTATATTATGGTTATTATGATTATGACGATGATCATGGTACTGCAAACTTATGCTTGTTATCTTTAATGATGAGCAATGGCCATAAAAGCATAGTTAGACAACCATCCAAATTAAGATTTCATTAGGATAATTCATTGAATAGGAAATAAGAGACAGATAAAGATACGAAGGCTTACACCAAACTTTTCTTCTAAAAGCTGCATGGCTCGATCAAATTCTTGCATTCCTCGATATCTTAAATAGTCCGCATCTCCCTGATTAAGCAATACAAGATAAATTTTGTAACTTTTGAACAAAACATTTATTTTGATGTTTTGCCTACAAAACTAAGATTCTAAAAGGCAATGATTCATCATAATTTTTATCGGATTTATCAGGAAACTAGTTTCATTTTCTGACTCCATATGTTTAACTGTTAACAACTTCATTTGATTTTCATAGGCATGCAATGTTCGAGATGTTCACATCATAAACAATTCATATGCTAGTTTCTCCATTACTCATGTATTTCAACGATTCAAATAATATTATCTTCAGTAACTGTCACTAAATCAGTTTGGCGATTTTCAGGAAGAAAGAAACATGGTCTATATTTCGATGAAGAGGGATCCATACTGTTCGATAACAGTTTGTAACAAGACGGAAACAATCAACATTAACAAAGAAGATGCGGAAAGAGAACAACTTTTCCATAACACCGCTTATACTCATGAAGACAATAAAAGCAAAACAAATAAAATAAAGACTAATCCAACAAGATGACAGGATGAGAAGACAAAAAGCTAATGAAAAATACGAATCATTCCATACTCCACTTAATCTAACTGCCCCCAACAAATAAAATGCTTGGAACTCAGAATATTTGAACGAAATTTGTCCTATAAAAAATACATTAAACCTAAAAGAAAGAATAGGGATGAAGAAAAAGTGCTCATCTAATATTCAAACATGTATAGAAAAACATTATTAAATATAGTGATATTAATGATATCTTAACAAACATGTATAGTTTATAATTCATCAGTAATAAGATGAACACATTTTGCATCAACGTATTGCTCATCTAACTGAAATCTTATAATAAATAAACACTAAATAGTGGGAATATAAATTAGTAATTGCACAGGTCCTGAATGAACCAAGAACTTACCAAGTCAAATCTTCGCCTGCATTTATCATAACTGTAGTTGTTCCCTGGAATTACTGAGCCATCAGGAAGTTGTTGTTCACCCCTTGGAAAATCAATCCACTCTGAACAGACCAATAATGAGTGAGCAAAACTTAATTTGGAAACTTCAAATCCAACTAGTCATGTAATATTGAATCTCTACAAAATAATGTTTTGGTAATCAAATATGCTTACCAGGATGGCCAAACTCATTCCCCATAAAATTCAAATACCCTTCACCACCAAGTCCCATGGTAATAAGCCTAATCATTTTGTGTAATGCTATACCACGATCTATACGAGGTGTAGATGGCCTGTCTAAAGCCATGAAGTCATACATATCCTGAAGAAGGCAACCGAATATTAGTAGTAAAATATAAACGTTCAATTGCAAACTGCATTCATACACTTTATACAGCAGAAACAAGTGTCCTTAAATGATTCAACAGAAGCAAAGTAATTCAAGAAACAGCCAGAGAGGTGGGCGATGTTATAGGTATTCTCTCTAAACTGATACTTAACACCAGAAGCTGATTGCAAATGCATACGAGAAATTTCCATAAGATTTATAGTAGTCAAGCAAGTTATTATTTATATTTTGTAAATAAGCACTTCAATTCAGCATGCAGTTTCAAATAGGTGAGAAACACAATATAGAAGAGACAAGCACCTTGTCCATCAACCAAAATGCAATTGTCTTGTCACCAACCAAGGCCTGATCATGACTCTCAGCATAAGATACACATTTTTCCAGCCATCTTCTGTTTGTTAGTGTGTGGACAATATCACCCATTTTCCAGTCCTCATCTTGCTTCCTACACATAAAGGACATCACTTAAATCAAACATGGATTTCTTTTCACACTACTATACAATGAAGCTCATCCAAATAGGTTTATAATACAATATGCTGTATCTGTGCTCAAAAGTAAAGGTTACTTGAGAATCTCAATCCACTTGTCTGCAATGGCCATTTGCAGGCGATAATCAAAACCAACCCCACCATCTTGTGTAGGAAGGCAGAATGTTGGCATTCCACTCACCTGGAAATGGAAAAAAAATTGAATTGTCAACTGCAGTTTCATTGAGTCATATAGAGGGTTCAAGTTCAATCACCATACTGTCTTTCTTTTTCTTTACAACAGTTACACAACCATTCATACTTGATCAAGGAAAGTCAAATCAAGTTGAAGAGTTGACAACTACTCGACTCTTAAAACAGTTTGAATAAAAAGTTAAAGTTGTACATTTATTTAAAACTTTCAAGAGGATAACATACATCTTCACCAATGGTAACAGCCTCAGGGAAGAGTCCATGAATGAGATCATTAGCCAGCATCAGGTAAACCACAGCATCAACATCAGTTGCCATACCAAAGTACTCACTGTAATTTCCAGTGAATGCTACCTACAGCAAGATCAAAAATACAAAAGAAAAATTAAAATGATTGAGAATGAATATCTAAGTGAAACAGAATCCTCTGCTTCAAAGTCTAACCACGGGTAGAATATATTTCATTAGTTGTTAAAATGGTAAAAATCAACTTTGCTGAAATTGCTAACACCAAAGGAGACTTCTCAATTCCCAGTTCAATGTTTTTAGTGGGAGTAGATGATAGGTGAAGATCTTCATTGTTATCTAACTGTACAATCAAACCATTTCAGTTAAGCAGGTCATATTCATGCTCATGATACAGCATTTCCCGTGTATCCATGAAATGGTGTAAGTTACATGGCTTTTGCATTGTTTGCAGTCTAAAACCAGACCTGGCAAGACCACCAAGGATGCAAGGAACGGGCTTCCTAAGCAAACGAAAATAACCTGGAACTGTTTTTCCTAATTTCATAAGTTTGGCTAATTCCATTTTCAGAATATTTGACAGATTTGAATATCCAGAGAAAGAATAAGAAAACAAACAAGCTCAAGAAAGTAATAAATCTGTCCAATCCTATGCAACTTAATGATATTGACAGTTTCTCCATTTTCGAATTCAATTTGCATTCCAATAATCCTTGAACACTTGATCAAGAACAAATGAAGCAAAAGTAATCTTAAAATACCAAGAAACTTAAAGGCCAAACACAAAATCCAATTAGAGTGTACCTGCAACCCATGATGAGTGTACATCATTGATGTAACACCATCAAATCGAAACCCGTCAAACTTATATTCATCCAGCCACCATCTTGCATTTGAAAGTAGATACCTTAGTACCTAAAATAAGAATTAAAGTCAGTCACTTACTATTATCCATAAGGTATCGAAGAGTCATGATGGAAAATATTATCATAACTAAGCCAGTGAATTCTGTAGAGCCTGCACTTACTTCCCAGCTTCCATAATTGAAAAGGCGAGAATCCCACATCCAATGATAACCTCGTGACCCAGGATGGAAATAATGACCATCAGTTCCATCAAACATGTTTAGCCCATCCAATGTATTATTTGATGAATGGCTACATTCACAATATATTATTTTCACAATCAGATCCAAGGTTGTAGGAATAAAACGTTAAAAAATAGTATCATTGATGTAATAATATGTATGAGGGTAAGGTTAAAAGGAAAGAAATAGAGATATAGATAAAATAAGGGAAAAGAATAATATGTACGAGGAATACTCTTTACCTGTGTACAATATCCATCAGAACAAGCAGACCTAGTTCATGGGCTTTGTCTATCAGAGATTTAAGGTCCTCTGGTGTTCCAAATCGGCTGCTAGGTGCAAAGAAATTTGTGACATGGTACCTGCACCATGCACAATACTATTAGTACAATCAGACCATCAAAACTAAGAAAAACACTAACTTACTGAGAAACCAGAAATATAGCACACAAAACTGCCTGATGGCTGTTATTTTATGAATCTCATTGGGACAATCAGCAATTTGGGAGCAGGGGAAAAATGACAACAAAAGAGTTGCACAAAGCAGACATAATAAGAAAGAAAACCGAAAAGTTACCCAAAGCTGGCATAATAAGAATGTTCTTGGATGGCCATAATCTGGACAGCATTGTAGCCAAGCTTTTTAATGCGAGGTAGTACATCATCTCTAAAATTGGCATATGTGTTGATCTTTGGCTCCTGCACCACATGGTTCACAATATTGCTGATGGTAGAAAAAGAACTGAAACTCTAAATGGACACTTTACAGATTTATAGATAGTTGACTTTAAAATAAGACAATACATATAGGAAAAGGAAATAGATTACTAATTGATTTACATAAAAAAAAAAATGATCTTACCGGACTACTCATTCCAACATGTGACTCGTATATTCTAAGTGATTTTGGTCTCTTTGGCTGTGGACGTTTGAACACATATTTTTCCTGTAAATATTAAAAAGAAAAACTTAATGCAGAAGCGCATGGTAAAATAATTAAACATAACTGAAAGTATTGTTATCAACAAATATTTTTTATTTGATATACTAACTAAACTATATTCAATATTATCCTGCATTCTGCCACCTATTCTCTATCTCTATATTTTTGAATAATTAAGAAGAGAAATTACTTACATCATTCCTCCTAATGTAAGAAAACATTGCAATGACTTAAAAATACTACTACAAAATTGCCAACATGTAAGGGAAAAGAGATATCTAGATTTGTCATCTCTTTCTCTAAGTGTAAACTAACATTTCAGAAATCTAGAAGCTTACCTCTTCTGGGGGATCATAGTATATTCCGCTATATGGAATTTCACCAGGAGCCTGTACAGAAAACTTGATCCAAGCAGGAATCGAGTCCTTTACTCCAGATGGAGTATCCATGCGGATCTACAAATATGGTTGAGAATCAGTAAGTTTGAAAATTATAGAGGAGAACTTTTCAGACATCGTATGTCACTTGCTAGGGAGTTGTGATAACACCAAGAGGATTTTTCTTCATACTTGCAACAAATTTTATCTTCTTTCAGAGTGTAATTCTTCATAAAAAGAAAAACACTAATTGAAAAAAATGTTTAAGCACCAAATTTGAGGAACTAGGACATACATTTAAAAAAATACTCATTAGTTATGATATAAAAGTCCTGCCTATATGAATACTCAAACTAAAATATAAGTTATTTATTTGATAAAGAAATAAATATAAAGACTATCAACGAAGGTAATAACATATATGAAGACTATCTAGATCCATCAAATTGTTTAGGAAAAAAATTACCTTGACCCGAGAACCATGAGGAATTGGTGGTGAACCATCCACATTGTTTGGCAAAAAAATCTCCCAAACACCAAACTCATTCTGTAAAGTAAAAATTACAACATTTAAAGGTTGCTAATAACAAATACAATTGTCAATTAAGTTCAAATAACAGTATCTGCAACCAGGAGCTTGTAAGATTTGTAACAATCACATTCAGATCCTAAAATACATCTGTACAGGGATGGAAAATGACAAACTGGAGTCGAAGCAGAGGTAGGTCATGCAGGATTATGGAGGTATCATCTGAGCTTGGAACTCAGCATGGAACTCCGTATCAAACTAATAAAATACACTATTTAGAGCCTCTTTCTTTCCCTCATCCTTTAGATGTGTAGATATAAATAAAACTTAGAATCGGTTAAATATAATCAATGGAAGACCAGCGTATTTTGGACATAATAAAATTATAATCAAGGGTAGCTCTTATTTATGTACTATTTTCAAACTCTGTCTCTAATCAACAAGACTTGGTTTTATCCCCAGTACATGAAAAAGTGGATATTATAACCAAACCATAACCATTTTTGGTTTTATAAACCTGTTTTAATTTTTAGAAAACCAGTTATATATGACCAATTATAGCAAAAACCAGTATTGAAAATTACAAATTTTGTTTTAAAGCTGATTTGTGTTTAGTACATTCTTACAACCAGTTCTGGTTTTAAAGATTGTGCTGTTTTAACTAAAATTGATTTCAAATGTTGAAGTTGGATTTTCAAAAGCCAAAGCCAATTATTAATAGAAGATATTAACTGGTTTCAGTTATAGCCAGTTTTTAAAAAATTAAAACTGGTTTTACCAAACCAGTCATGGAAAACTGAATATGGTTTGGTTATAGTTATTTATTTTATAACTAGTTATGATGATGGACCCTATTTTCATCATGGGACTCATTCCATACCTTGTAATTGAATCCTAACATACTGATTATCCCAGCATCATCAATATGTTGGGTATTGACGACAACTCTATTTATTACTGTTAAGATTTAAACTGTCAAAAAGTTCAATATATTGAAAAGAGGCATATGAATGGTTTTATATCTCTAACATGCATCCCTCATGAAAGTCCTTGAGTCCATGGAATAAGAGCAAGAATGAAATTACAAATCAATTAGAAGAATGAGATGACAAGAATTAAATGAATGACCACTTGATTTTAGAGGGCTATTCATACCAATAGCAAAACCCAACTCTCCAAAACTGTTACAAACATATGACTTATTCTATACCTTTGACAATTAAGCATTGTACAAACATGAAGCAGAATAAAATAATTGCCATAGCATAACTATTATATTGAATATAACTAAAGCAATAATTATATCCATCAACAGTTACCAATACTCATTCAGCTTTTTAGTCTTACTATCATAAGAAATTAATAGATTTCTATATTTGTTTGAATAGCACAGCCACCTACCTAGTTTTTTATTCAAGGATATTTCCATTTTCTTCCTTTTTTAAGTAAATACTCAATTTGGTCGTCCAAGCATTAAAGTCGACATAAAAATGATCTCACTATTATGGTGCTTTGTGAATTCACATCTTGAATAAATTCGTATAAACCTAAGGCTACCTCATATAGTTCAACATGGTCCCCATAGAACAGCAGAGAAACAGATTTCTTTTGATAAGACAGGTCTAATTTAATTAGGTCGAGTCACAGAAAATGAAAAGGAAATGAACAAGGGGGAAAGAAGGTTAGATTTTAGGTCAAACGGAGGAAAGAATACGAAGTTGAAACCACAAGACGTTCAACTTCTTATTTACACATAAGGGCTTATTAATGAAATGAAAAAAAGTATATTGAAGTTCACATGTATGAACTTTGAAGACCAATGAAAGATAACATACCCGAGTCATTACGTCTGCATTTGAATTCCAATTGTTGAAGTCTCCAATTAATGCTGCTGACTGAAAAGCAATCAATAACATCCATAATGTTTTGGGGAGGAAATTAAAAAACCGTTATATATTGATTAATTGTCTTCAAGTATAGAGACACACTACACACACAACATCCAATTGTTAGCAGATGTCAGATGGCAATGACTGACAAAACCCACCATGCTGGCACTACCACTTGATAACATTGATCCAAAAAGGATTTTCTCCAAACTTAATAAGAAAATATAGAATGGTTTAGTATGGAAAGAGTCAGACTTAAATCATAAATTAATGGTAGATTATAAATTAGGTCTTCCGAATTTAACCAAATAACTGCATTTTCACCTTCAGGTAGCTAGTGCTTGACAATCAGTTACCACAAGTAGATTCCGTTCAAATTTAACCACATTATGAACGAGAAAGTCTCAAAGACCACAATTCAATCAAGCAATTTAGAGAAGTCCAACAAGTCCTAAATTAACTCTAACATATATGAACATTTTTTTTTTTTAATTCTTACATATTCAAGTAGGCTAACAGCTAATGCAATACGTACTGATCGAGTGCAATGAAGACCTACTATAACACTCTTGCCAAATGTATAATTAAGCAGAGATATATTAAAATTTAACTTCAAAGAGACTCTACCAAAGTGGCAGACGTGCTCCAAAATAGTAATCGTACACATCAGATCAAACACTTCAGATGCCTCTAGGAGTATTTATATCTTTCTTTTATTTGTTTAACTTTCACACTAATACAGATAGAAATACCACAGTCATTACATAATTACAGAAATAATCATATATACAATGAATTACACTGCAAAATAATTTGAACCAAAAAACAAGAAACACTGCTAACTCCAATAATTGACTAGAAATATACCTTGGCTCCAGGTGCCCACTCTCTGTAAGTAATGCCTGTAGCACTGCAAACAAAAGTTTATAGTCATTAAGGACCATATTGATCAACTAGAAACTGGAAATTAGGGTGTAGCAATATGGGCATTATTTCCCTTTTTATGTACATTTATGGTTGCACAATTAACATCTGTACTACGACAACCGTTATTTGTGTGGGTGTAATTCAGTGTATTTCTATGATTTGTTGGCTGCACGGGAGGTCTGTATGGTAAGGACATTGTGTCTCGTTTATTGTAATAGCATTGACTTAATATTGTAACAGGTCTTGGTTTACCTTGTATGACTTATTTAAGTATATACATATCCTTTTTTGCTGAGCCAAAAAAACCACCATTACTTAGTATAAAAAATTTATCAATAAAGGTGTAATTCACTGAGTCTATTACTTTCTCTCTCCTCTCACGGCCACAATCTCTGTTTTGAAGATCTTAAGTATGATACTCACCAAGCAATTCTTGTTGGCCATTTCAATCTAGCCCCTTCCCGGAAGCTGGCCTCTTACAATTTCCAGTTACTAATATTTATTATTAGTTAGATTGCCTATTAAGGTTTTAACAACTCTAGCTGCCACTTGCCAGATGACTTCAATTCAAGGTTCTTTGATTTGTAGCATTAATCCATTATACAAGACTTAGTCCTCTTAGGGTATTCAATCTAGTGTATATTGTTTGTTGATCAGTAATAGATATATTGGATTGATGTATCTATTTATCATCTTAATAATGACATCAATAATTTATGAAACAATGTTATGTGTATGTACACATGTGAGATATTAAGCTCTAAAGCAACCATAGCACAGTACCTGCGTATGAAGCCAAATTTTTCATAGCCACGAGAAAATGTATCCAGACCACCTTCATGTTTGTTAATTTCATCGTGCAATCTTTTGTATTGTCCAAAACTGTGAATTAAGAAACAAAATTTAAAACAACCTCGTCAATTTAGTTACAGTACAGTAGGTAAAAAAGTGTTAAAGCAGAGATGTTAGAGTTTTGAAAACCAGAGGGTATTGTACGGAACTTTGTTAATAAACAACCTATATAAGCAGAAAATTGAACATTGATGCGTAGTATTGCACTTTGTTGGTTTCAGTTTTGAACAACTAATGTCAACTGACAATTGTACAGGTGAAAGCTGACAACCCAGTAGGATTTGATAGGCAGTTATAGTACAAAGAACTTTGTAACAGTCTACTTAGAGACACCCCCTTTTGTACTCACATTGTTTGATGTAAAAGACGCTCATTGGGGTTGACTTACCGGAAATCAAGATGCCCACGGTGGGCTAGCAAAGATGGATCAATCTCATAAATTTTCTGCCCAGTGCCAGGTCGGGGAATGGTCTTAGGTTTAGCTTCATCACTTGGTATCTTTACGTTCTTGCCAACAGATACCGTTGGTAAAACAGAACCTAGCCCACCTTCAATCTGTCTGTAACTGCTATCTGCTTCACTAATGCTGTATTTATCCTCATCTTCCATTGTTAAATCCTCTAAATTCTGAAAACATTAAAACATATATTCAGCAAAGAATATTCAAAGAAATTTACAATCTCCAAGAAATCCAATCTTGAGATTAATAATAACAAATAAACAAAAATTGCAAACAAAATAACAAATCATATGCATCTGTAAGTTGTAATCACACTCTTATTAATCTCATTGTCATATTTATTTTTCGACTTCATTACTATGCTCATATTGCTCCCGAATGGTGATGGTATGTAAACATTGTGACTTATTATTATCATGATTCTTTTTTTGAGTATTGAGTGTAGTATAAATTATTTAGTTTACATAATATTATTTTAAATAGCATTCCACTTCCTGCTGTAACATTTTCGGAGTTGGCCAATATGCATTCTAATTTGAGTTTGATAAACTTTGGGATTGCGTCACTTGTGCTTGTCTCACCCAACCATTTACAATTACAATCTATTGAGAGAAATCGAAGCCCCTCTTACTTGAGGGATATTTAAAAGAGCCTTGATTGGAAGACTTGGTACAATGAAGGTTGAAGATCCATATGAAAACTTGGTTGAGTTAAAATAAATGGACAATCTAGAGGACTACATCTAAGAAAACTCATCAAATAGGTCTTAAGTCACATTGAATAAGATAAAATCTACACCACAATTTAAGTGGTGTTTGCATGATTCAGGACAAAAAGCACGATAAAATATGTTGATTAGAAGATTTAAAGTCACACGGATAGAATTTCCTAAAGCACTGTGGTTAGAATTTGAAATGAGGTCGAACATGTGTTTGTCTAATCTGAGACAGACTCCTAAAATAGACTTCACATATAGAAATCTTGTAACAGCAGTTTGAGCTACAGCCTACTAATCTGCAACCATGACCCGGAAAACAGCATTTGTACAATAACATTTTCCTTTATTTTCCATTCACAGCAGTAGAGTTTCTATATCTTTTTTCTCTCCATCCTCCAGATTCTTTCTTGCTCATAATTACAATCAGCTATGAACCATATGGCAAAAATATACCTAAATAAGCACTGGTTTGCAACCAAAAATGCACAAAGTTTTCATACATTCTCCAGATGCATTGGGCAAGAAAACCACAATCCAAATACAAAGAAAGGCATGTGACAACAAAACACAAAAATAATTATATAAACATGTTTGATATAGAGTAAGAGAGAGGTACATGTGCATCCTCTGAGGTTATAACAGGAGTTTCAAGTTGATCTGTCAAGGATGCAGAGTTATCTTGATCTTGAGGAATAAGAACCTTATCAGATTCAGCAATTGCAGAAGACGGGGAATCAGAATCATGAGAAGATTTTACAGCAAGGATTTTCCCTGAAAGTACACACAAATGATATCACTGAGGAGTTTTAAATCCAATAATGTAGATTTATCAGTGCCATGCACAAACTAGATTGAACTTTGTGTTCATCCAAAGCAAAATAGACATACAACATTATTTCCCTTTCCTATTTTTATTGCTATCACTATGATGTATCAGTAATTTAAAAAATCACATATCATCATATAATCAGTTTCACAAATCAAATGAAGCCAATTTCACGCTGCGACAGTTTGTCCAATCATAGCCATTCAGATTACAGATCATTTCCCTTTCACCATCAAACCTTATACAGTATGTTTCAATCATTCAATTCAAATTCTGAAAACAAAGAGTTTAGTCGGGATTCAACTCTAAATTTTGCAAACATACATGAAAGTGGAATTACTTTCACCCAAATTGCAACCCAAGGAAACATATTTTGTCAAGAGTGAATCTAAAAGCACGACCTTATCACAATAGCTTATATTATAAATTCTTTCTGTAGTTACTAAAATGCTGATGCATATTTTCAAATGTTCGGTTTATCAGTTATACCAACCCACAGTGGCTTCTCATGTTATAGAATTCAAAGAATGCAGAGTCTAATCGATATAATTATTACAATGACACTGTTGAAATTTCACATGCAAGCACACAAATTATCATTTTTGATTTACAATTTACAAACACAACCAAAGTTCACAGTTTTTCCTTTATCAACATATGACCAACGAATCATGAAAACGCAGATAAATCTTAAAATTCATCCAATAGAGTAATAGTCATAAAAGTCGAAAACTCGATTATCTCAGTTACTAACAGATGCATCAACGGTCATAAAACAGAGCTACACGCTAACATCGTTAATCTAAAAATGCCACGAAATTGAACACGTAACCGAAGTCCAGCCCACGAAATAAACAGTATACAGAATCTCACGTTTCAGCTTCACGAGGTTAACACTCGCTTCTAACACGAAATCAAAAACTAAACAAACAAGTTTCCGCCCTTGCATGTGCTTTAGCATTCAAGAAAGCAAATAATAATGATAAATATATGATTACTATCATCATTATTAGTTATAAGAACAATTATAATGACGACGAAGATAACAACAAAAACAAATAATAAGAAGCAGTGAAATCCAGAATTAGCAAGTGCTACTCACATAACTCCACAAGAGAGGAATGTAACGGAATCGTAAAAGCATAAGGCTAAAATGAGGAAGGTTCATTACGAGAGAAGTTGTTCTTTCTGAGAAAAACAGGAAGAGACGCTGCCCTGCGATCGCCACGGAGGCTGGAGGCGTTCAGCGGAGGAACAACCGGAAATCGAATTCCCGAGATGGTGTAAACCATCTTTACCTGCGCTTAGGGTTTAGTCTTTGAGATTTAGGGGAGAAGAAGAAGAGAATGTTCTCTGAGAAGCAGAAGAACAGATCCAAAAGTGTGAGTGTGGTGAGTTCGAGGTGCCGAGAGAAGCGTGACACTATGAGAAGGAGTGATATTATATATAGTAATAATGTATGAGATAAATTCTGAGATTTTATTTAAATAATTATAAAGAAAATGAAATTGTACGGTGAAGGGTGGCGCTATCTGCGTGGAGGTGACAACAAGACTGCGAGTGATGCTGCTACGTGTGCTTGTTTACAGTCCAAACAGCATGCTAATGAAACTTATGGGACCCACTTCTCTTCATTTCTGATCGTCCATCGTCTTCGCCAAACGAATAGCACTTGGATATGAAATGCTTGGCTATGGACACGCTTCACAGATATTTTCCTTTTTGCTTTTTCTCTTTTCTCTTGTGTTCTGTTGTCCTTTCTATATAGTTTAGGAAAAGGGAAAAGTTTCATGAATGAAATGTTAAAGGATCTTTTTCTTTGTGGCAAGTATATGCCTTACCTTGCGTCCCCTTTCTCAAATCATAAAATTAAATACTTTTCACTAGTCCTCACAAAAAAAATGTTCCAAAAGTGCATGTTGGATAATATATCATAAATACTTCTCTTGATACCAAAATTATTAGGAAATCGCAGTCTGTAAATTCCTTGAATTATTCTAATGGGTTCTCGTGGAATGAGCCTTGTAATTAAAATAAATTTGAGAGTTAGATTCTGGAGATCGTATGTTATTTATGTATGTATGATAATACGACACTAACTTCTGAATCAACTAATAGTTATACTACAACAAAGGATAAGAGACAAAAACCTGAATTATTAGGAATTGGAAAGTATCTCGTGATCACAGTTCTTCTTCGAAAATATAATAATGGTTTTCTTGTTCGGTAGTCCCTTCCTGTCTGAGATGCTGCAAGGTTAAAGAATGCAATACCCTGCTGATTCTGGTATGATATTTGACACTTTATCTTATTATTTATTTTATTCGCAGCTTAGATCTTATCAACTATGAGAGATACTGTAAAAACATTATAAAAAAATACCATTAGAGGTAACGGTTTAATTACAGCAGTTGTATGAGAATTATTAAATGAGAAATTTAGTTATTATTACAAATAAAATAATAATTAAAATTATTTAATAGTTCAGATTAGTATTTAATTTAAAATCTAACATGCTTTTCTGAAGATCTTACATAATTTTTAATAAAAACATAAGAGATATTTTAATTAAACACATAATTCAAAATTTAAATTTAATAACTGTTTCAATTGTTTTCCGCAATAATTGAAAGTTATTCCTTACATACCATATATATGCGTATATATGTATCTATACTATCTAATACATGTGTAAAACTATAATGATATAGTTTATATTAACTATTACATCATTTAGTAACTTTTAATTGAATAATTGTGTTTATCAAAATTTACAAAATAATTTCTTTTAGATAAACCATGTTTATAAAAGAATTATATTAGTAGAGATGTCAACGCTGGGTAGGTGATGACGGTTTCTTCGGCAACCATTTTCTAGCAAATAATAGTATCAACAAGTATCGTATTTATAGCAATTTAACAAGTATATTGATAGTTTGATTTTTGGGTTTTTTTATTGATTGATAGTGTAAGTAAATAAAAATATTAGTAATTAGATAGATTAAGTAGAGTAGGGGCTATGAATTGATTTCATCTCATCTTCTTCTACTACACCACTACCATCTTGTTTATTTACTATGCAAATCATTTAATGTCCTATGAGTATTCTTTCTATGTAGAGTTAAGTTCATCCCCGATACACTAGAACCTAAGGACTCCAAATCCAGTGTGATTTCTCTACTCTTTGTCCTGGTGCTTAGCATGTGACCTTTCCTTCTTGGAAGGGTTTTCCTGGTTGCCCAACCTCATGGATTTGAGTTCCAGGTTTCCTTGCAAATAGGGTTTTCTCACGAGACTCAGTTTCATTTCTTGTGCTCAGCCAAAAAGTCCAAATATGTTGTCCTGTCTTTTTCTACTTTCATGGCTCAACTCTAGTACTGTGGCTTAGCTGCATACTTGATATTTCCTTTTATTTGTACTACAAAAAAACAAAATATCATTATAATTCATAAAACTCTATTTCTCAATATTTCAAGCTAAAGAGGTTTGTTTTGTACACAAATAACACCATTTGATACATGATAAGTGTCAATTTTAAATGGAAAATTTACTTATTCTTGATAGTTATCAGTAGGGTACGGGTAGTAGTTTCTTCATACCCTACCTGTTGAGTAAATATTTGTTCTCGTACCCGTATCCATATTTATGCGGGTATCCGTTATACGAGTATTCACATATTTTTTTTAATATCCATGAATATCCATTGGGTACCCGCGAATATTTACAAGAAAAAAATTAATATTTAACCACATATTTTAACCATAAATTTAAATAAAAACACAATGTATAACATTTATAAATTTTATAAAAAGTGCAAATTACTCGTTTAAGTAGTGGTGAATACAGATTATAAGGAAATGAAGATTTTTCAGAATCAATTAATACAAAATAACTCATTAAAAATCAATGTATTAATGTTTTAATCATTTTTTTTAATTTAAATTAGAATATAGAGTACGAGTATTCATGAGTACATATATCCCGTACCCGCCTTATTAACATACGAGTATAAAAAAAATACTCTTATATATTACCCGCGAATATCCATTTGTTGCGAATTTTATTCGAAGATTCATATGGGTACAATTTTTTTTATATCCCTGTATATTACCTTAAACTATTTGAAACTCCATTTTTTATAAATTAAAATTAACACAATAGTAACTTTTAAAATACATAAAAATATAGATAATTTGACTGATGGTTAAGATATAGAATTGTTTTAAGTCTGTCATAGGGAAACAGTTACAGCAATACAACCTATTAACCAAAACTTTAATAAATAAAAAAAATACCAATACAACACAACAATATTTCACAGGTGAGATTTCACACAAAGAAAGATTACCATTTTCTCAACCTGCACTTACATTATTGTTACATAATATAATCATAATAAGTCTCATATACAGCTATATTAAAAATTATAAGGTCCTAATGTAACAAAAACAAATCTATTTAATTTCATCATAATAAAAAATTGTTATTTATATTATAAATAGATATATGAATAATGAGAAGATATGTAGAAAACTCATTAAATAGGTTTTATCATATGCTAACACTTGATAGACATAGATCAATAACGAACCTTTAAGTCAATAATTACATTACGATCTAAATCATTCATCTACAAATTTTACAGTACCTAAAAATTATTTATCAACTTTTTACCATCTAATATTTTAGTATAAGAATTAAATTATCAATGACATAAGGAAATATTTGTTATATTACATGTTCTATTACTTAATACACAAATTCAATCATGATTCACAAACTGTAATTGACTTGTGATCTCCAATTTTCATGTATAAATCATTCCAAAACATTGTATTTAAATCACGTTAATATAATTTTATAATATCCTTTAAATCATACTTATTCACAAATAGTAATCAATTCTTATAAATTATTAGATTCAAACATCAGGGAAAACATAGGAAAACATGAAAAATATATCCATAAATTCATTAAAATAAATTAAATCCATGATTATCAATGTTTTTAAAATAAATTAAGCCAACAATGTTCATCACATTATATACCATATCATATCACTTCATTAAATTGTATCACAATTGAAAGAAACTCATAAAACAAAAATCATTTTACCACAATTATTGTCTTGACCTTAAACTTGGAATAATCTGTCTTAACCTTTATTCTTAACTAGCTTTTAAAATCCACATTAAAATATAAATCAGATTAAAATCTAAATTAAATAAAATGAATTGAATATCTAATAAAATAAATTTTAAATGGATTAAATAATAACAAAAGTAAAAGAATCCGGCATTAATGGATTTTTTTTCCGCGTTATATTAATTAGGTAATGTTTTCGTACAATTGTCAAATATATAAAAAGAAATGCAAAATTAATATATAACTAATACTAAATACTATGCGTGATTAATTATTTAATTACAAACAACTGTATAGTAGTAAGGTTATTAATTTTACCTTATTTTTTTACAATATATTGACTTGTATTAATTATTTTATAAATTATATCATTAATAATGCGCTAGTAAATAACCATTTATTTTGATCTGACAGATTTATAATAAAATTAAGTTCAGTGTTTAAACAGTTTTGAAAACAATTTTTTTCGTATAATCCTAAACTTTTTAATCTATTGAAAATTTAATAAATTCATTTATAATAAATAATAACTAGTTGTTGTATGACTTTTCGATTTGTCAACTTTTTTATTTTTCTGATGTAAAAAACAACTTTTAGAGTTTTATAAAAAATAATTTAAGGGTTCATTAAATATAAATATTGAGAGAGAAAAAAAAACTTGGTCTTAATTTTTGTATTGAAAATATTAAATTGATTAAAATCTTTATTCCATAATGATTTTATTTCTGATAAAAAAATCTGAAAATACAATATTTAATATGCGCGAACTTCATTTACCATGATACTAACCTGGTAAATGATTTAAAGTTTTAATAGAATAAAAAAATACAACATTAAATATGCGCCGCGAAGTAGTTAGAAGTTACATAACCATGGAATAACTTAAAGATTTAAAGGATACGAACTATATTAAAAATAGCTTTTGCATATATGTAATTTATAATTATCTTCAATTTATTAAATAATGTAATTAGTATTTAAACTTTTAGAAAAACGAAATCCTTAAAATAATAGAAGTGATTACTTTTAAAATTTTCTATGAGGAGATAAATTTGATGAGATTAAAAGTATAAAATAAATAATGAAAGTTATCTTACAAATAAAATTATTTTAAATATATATATTTTTAGGAACTTTTCTTCATTTTCAAAACCTTGTCCATTATAACGCGATTAAGTGTTTTATTCATGTGAATCTTCATGAACAGTTAAATCATATCACGAAAGAAGGTATGCGAAATTTCTTCCTTGCATAACAATTTTAGTATCCTTCTTGCGATGATAGCAGCCAATTAAGATTGGAAATATAAATTTTGCAATTTTTAAAATTCATATAAACAAAATGGAAAACTGATTAAAAAATAGATTAAAATATAGATCAAAATAAAATACAGATTTAAGAAAATGGGACTTTAATGGAAACAGATTTAAGGAAATAGATTTTGAATGAATCTGAGCAAAAACAAAATGGAGCAGTTTAATAAAATCAGATTTTTTGCCCACCTAGTCAAAAGAAACGCAACAACTTTAAGTAAAATTGATACTTTGACCTTTGTAATTATAAACCTTCTTGGTAATAAATTCTAAAGTTATTATAAAGCAAATATTCAATATTATAACAAGAATTTTGAGATATGAAAATGAGTTTTAATTTGAGATGTGAAAATGAGACGCGAAAAAGATATGTGAAAAAGACTAATTATAAAGTTTTAATTGAATTGATTTCAATTTTAAAAGAAAAAGTGGATCCACGTGTAATTTGCCAACAAAATTTTATTAGTCTTTTTATTATCTTTAGATAAATTCATTATTATTATTATTTACTATTTTTAAATTTTTAATTATATAGATTCACATTTTGATATTTTTAAGATATTGTTTAATAATATTTAAATAATTTGGATATTTAATTTTCAATTATTATCTTTATAATAATATTTGAAAAATTTGATAACTACTTTGATTTCATTATTATATAAATATAAATCAAATTAATTCACTTTCATTGTACTAAAATAAATTATAAAAACAAAACATTTATATATAAGTCAATCACTAACCTATTAAGTTGAGGTGGGTCGAATCTAATTACAAAATTTTTAACTAAAAAAAAGTAAATTGAATTAATTTTTTTTAACTCAATCCATAAATAAACAAATCAAGTTAACTTATTTTTACACTTTCTATAAATAAAAAGGAACGGGGAAAATGAACGTTAATTAGTTTTGTGCCTACAAAATATAAAAGTAAATTTAACAACTTTTATCCACTTAGTCTTGAGTTTGAGATGGAGTGAATTTAGATTTGTTGAGTGAACTTATACCGTTCCCTTGAGCAATTTGCGATCTACTAATGTTGACTCTTTTATTTGTTGAACCGTTTAATGCAAAATTAGTTATTTTGCAAAATTTTCAAAAAATAACACCAAACTTCAACAAATTATTATTTTTAAACTAAAATACATTTCTATCAAAATTTAATTGTTTAACTTTAACCACCTGCAGCATTATTTCCACATTCACACCAGTCCAACCAATTTTAATTAAAAAATATATTGTTGAATTCTAAACTATCCATCTTAAAATAACCTTATTTTTAAAATAGTCTTGATTTTAAAATATTATTATTTTGATGAATTTTATAAAATGCGATATATAAATGTATGTTGCAAATATTTATCAAGTATATATTATTTTTTGAAAATCAAATTTAGAATGTAAGAAAATATTATCAGTGGTCAATATTTCAGTCGCTGGTTTTATTTTAAAAATCGCATACTAAACTATAACTATATATTGATCACAATTTCAATCCCTTATTTCAATCATTGCATTAGTCATTGAATATTAGTAACCAATAGTATTGAAATTTTTTTGTATATTGATCCTTATATTAGTCACCAAATGGATTAGTGACTATTTCTTATCAACCAAACTTTCAATAAGTATTTATTGATTATCTTATAGCTATTTATTACATTTTGACTTGATTTATCTAACACTTTCATTAAAATTACTTTTAATCATTTTCAATATATTTATGTTTTTATTGAGATGTCGTGACAAATGTCTATTTTGTGCATATTAAATTTTAAATTTTTCTTAAGAACACTTATTCATAGAAAAAATATTAAATAACTTTTTAGCAAATATTTATGATTAAATCCTAATAAATTGTAAATCCTTATCGTAATGATAAAATTAGATGAAATTTTCTTAATGACAAGATACAATTTTTAATAAGATAAAATCACAAAATCTTTATCTTAATTTATGGATCTTTGTGTGAACAATATGCTCTGTGTCTGAATAATATATGTGAACATTGGAAAAGTATTATTTGACACTCCCTTTTGAATTCACATACGTGACAATTACTTTTATAATAAAATATTATATTTAATGTAATAAAAATAAATAAAATATTACAATAAAACAATATTATATGAAATTAATTACTAAAAAAAATCATTTATATATATATATATATATATATATAATATGGTATTTTTAATACGGCGGTTCTTTGAAAATATCGTCGTATAATACTATATTTAACAAATTGCCATACTTTATTTGTAAAATATGGTATTTTTAAATGTCATATTATTAATTATTATATATTGCTAAAAAGTATGTCATTTAAAAGTAACATCACCCATTAACATTTTGTCCTAAAAAATGGGCACCATTTTGTGTCTATTTAACGTATACAATAAATAATTCAAAAACTAACAAATGTATGGTTGATGAACAATATCATTTGGACACTTTTTATTTTAAACCTCATGTAACCGTTGATTTCGATTAAAAATTTATTTTTTAACATTATATTATATTGCAGTTATTTGAGTTTTATTATGATAATATTTATTATTTGTTGTATTTATCTTATAACTTGTTGTTATCATACCATTATCAATATTTTGTTTTCATGTTTGAGATGTACATGTAAGTATGGGAAGATCTTGTATAAAATAAATTTAGAATATATTATTGCAAATCTTACACTAGACATATGAATAAACTAAAATCCACATTACACAAGAAACTTTGTATCGTAATTGTTTAAGGACATATAACCTATCAAATTTGTTAGTTTATTAAGGTTATGAAAGGAACTGATGAAATAAAGAGATTGTTGATAAAGTAGGATGTGAAAGTAGTAGTGGACAGGAATGTTAGTGTATATGAATATTTATGGACCCATTTCCGTGATATGATTAATTAAAAAATCCTAGCTACAATCACTTATGCAGAACATTCTAAATTTTACTTCTTATCTTAGACTTTTTTTATTGTTCTAGAATTTACGCAACATTTCAATACTTCAATCTTAGGCTTTTCTATATTATTATAGAATTTGCATTACACTTCAATAAAATCCCACTTTCACTTTTTCTACAACCCAATTTGATTGTCATAAACCATACATTTGAAGCCAAAGGGGCTGGGGAGATATTAAAGGATCCTATCTCATCTTTTTTGGAAGTTGAGGAATTTGATGCTATAGGCAAAAACAAACAAGAAAAGGAGAACCCAGCCTAAGTGAACAACAACAACCACTGGGAGAAAGTGATAGTCATAACCAAAGATTTTCTTGAGCAGTTCCTTGAGCCCAATGTTTTCAGCTCCTGGGATTTCCACTTCTGCATTTTCATCACCAAGTTGAGAGGTAACAATGCCATACAGTGTCCAAGCATTAGGAGTAAGCCAATAGTACCATCTCCACCATACAGGAATTTGCTATAACATATACGAGAAACATAAGTTTAGATACAAACAAACCTGGTTTCCAACATCATATTATGAATCAATATATAAAAATAGTAGCTATTGTACCGTCCTAGGAATGACAAAGCCAGAGAAGGTGTTCCAGATGGATAAGAAGAAGGTATTACAAACGGCTGCAACTTGGAAACTCGGGGTTAGGGCAACAATCATCATCCCATATAGTGTGTAGTAAATCAAACAAACGAGCATGAAGTAGTAGAATGAAAAAAATTTAGCCGCTGTCCATTCAAACCCAATAAGGGAGTAGAGTATGAAACTAAAGATTGTTGTTTGAATAGCGTTGTAAATTGTCTCCACTTCTACCTACGAAATCAGTTAGATACATAAGAAAAAGGAATCTATGTCTCATAAAGATATACCTAAACTTAATAATAGAACACAAATTGGATTTGTAACTTTCTCGTTAAAATCAACAAAGTTGTGCCTTGTCTTGTACATTTGTACCTGACTAATTGCATAGGTCAATGTCGAATACATCCCTGCTGCTCTTTCACGATACAATACGGTTCTTTCTATGTCAACAATTGGCTGCACTCCCATAGTGTTTTGGGTTCCAAGGAACATCACAGCAGTATACATGGCTCCAACAACATCCCATACATCTTGTTGCTTTTTTCTGGCCATCAAATTAATTAGTTTTGCAACTTAAATAGTCAATGTGCACTTCACAGTTTATCTTTCCAAGATCATAAGACTAGAAAATACAATTGTAATGAACTATTAATTAACTTACATATTTTTTGCTTTATTCAAGAAAATTAGACCAAAGAGTATCGCAATGAGTATTGTGAAGAAGAATCGAGTGCCATTGTAGGAAGCAGTTCTCCAATAAGACCAATATTGTTTCCAAAAACAAGCCTTGCACTGCACAAAGAATGATTGGGAATATTTGGTTGGGAAGAGCAAGTCATTGGAACCTGGTGGTGGAGTATCGAGTTCTTTGATAAGCTCTTGATTATTTCTGTAGAAAGTATAAAGAAAATAAAGTTATTATTCGTAAAGCTAGAAGTTTCGTAACTATAGTGATAAATCATAGGTAAAGACTTACAGGAAAAGAGTAGAGTTAGCGTAAATCTCCGAAAAATCTATGCCAAGTTGAGCTTCATACGAAGGAGTGCTAATCTCAAGCATCCATGTTGCTGGATTATAGCCTTCATTGATTTTTGGAACTCCTGGAATAGTCTACAGAAAAATATTCATTTATATATAGAGTAAGAAAATATTGCCCCTGAAATTGAATAAAGCAAAGGTATAATGATATCATAACTTCGTTAAAATTACAGAAAAAAAATTCAGTACTTCAAAATATTCTATGAGCTGCTGTGAATGATAACCAAGAGGTCCAGCATAGATAACATGTCCTCCTCTTTTCATTAAAAATAACTGCAATAAAGAAAAAATCAAACTTGAACGTGTTAATTATGTCAGATAGAAAAAAATCACCTAAAACAATCAAATTCACATATGACCTCTAATAATTTCATGTTTACCTCATCAAAAGCTTCGAAAATGTCTATGCTTGGTTGATGAATTGTGCACACAACGGTTCTGCCAGTGTCCACAGTGTTTCTTACAGTTCGCATAACAATAGCAGCGGCTCTAGCATCAAGACCAGATGTTGGTTCATCCATGAAGATAATTGAAGGGTTGGCAACCAATTCTACCGCAATTGTAAGCCTCTTCCTCTGTTCAGTTGATAGACCGTTTATGCCTGGAAGTCCCACAAGTGCATCTTTGATTGATTTAAGCTCAACCAACTCCATAATTTCTTCAACAAACATCTGTATCAACAAACAAAACTAAAATTAAATAAAAATATTATCCTTGCAATTTACTACATTCATAATGGCCAAGATATAACAAATTAAGGTTGTCCCCACACACCTTTCGTGTATGTGTATTCACATCTGAAGGAAGGCGAAGCCATGCTGAAAATAATAGTGATTCATAGACAGTAACATTCGGAGAATGAATGTCATTTTGTTCACAATAACCACTGACACGAGCAAATGTTGCTTGGTTCTTTGGGTAACCTGAGATGCTAATACTTCCTTCGATGTATCCACCTGTTTTTCTTCCAGCTAATACATCCATAAGAGTTGTCTTCCCAGCACCACTAACACCCATAAGTGCTGTCAATACCCCTGGTCTAAAAGCTCCACTTGTATCATGCAGTAGTTGAAGTCTATCTTTATTGATTCCTTCGCTTTTCATTTCCTGATTAACATAAAGAAAAACCAAAAGTATTAGGGAAGAATTAATCACATGAAAGTGATAGTACAATATTATTTGAAGATATTCATTCACTTACGGCTGGCATGTCTACATAGTAGTTGACATGATTGAACGCAAGTGAAAGAGGTTGAAACGGCATGACCATTCCTTTTCTTCTTTCTCGTTGAGAAGCATTTCTGACTGCCAGGTCTATTCCCTGACCTCCTGTTTATCAAAAGGACAGAATATTCAATAGAATAGTGGGACTAAAAACTTGAATGACAATGAAACACAATATGCAAGAATGAAACCCCGACAAATTTTAAGTAGAAATGAAATACACTTGAATGAGCAAGAAATACCTTCATTCTTCTTGTCATCTTCATCCGTGATAAATGCTTTTGAATCACCAATAGCTGAAAATTTTGTTTGATTAAAATGGTTTGTCAATGTTGAAAATTCCTTTCATTTCTAGTGTATTAAAATCTACAGATATATGTTACCATTCAAATAAGTCAATGCAGCAATGCAGAGAAGGTTGAAAAGAAGAACAAAACCAAACAACGCTCCAATGCATATCCAAAACCAATAATCTTCAGTGTAAAAGCCTTTAGACTTGAGAAGCACTTTTCCAATTGTAGGAGCATCAAATCTAGAGTCTGTATTTGGCTGAAAATAAAACATATTTGACAACTCTTGGAGTTAGTGGAATTAATTTAGACTATGAATTTGTTTTTGTAGTTGAACGTATGTAACAATAGGCAATGAGAAAAAAGAAAACATTTCTTACTTTACTCCATCTTTCATCTAAAAATTCGTTTAGTACTATAGCATTCTGACCATAACTCATGGGAGAAACATAGTAACCCCATTTCAACCATGGTTTGATATTATCTGCAGGCATAAAAGAAATTGGGCTAAAATAAGTACTCAATAAAACCATATAACTGTAAAAGATGAGTCGGAAACAAAAGAATTCAATCTCAATGTGTATTTATTTTACGTTTCCTTGAACTAACATACATATATCTAAAAGATTAAGAAGTGAATGATGATGTCTCACCTTTTGAGACAACAAATCCTCCAAGCACAAAGACTAGTTGATACACCACACCACTCAGTATATTAGAAGCAACGTATGTTCTACCAATTGCACCAACCAGCCTGAATAGAGAGATAGCCATCTGATGGACGCCAAACAATGTCAATAATTGTTTGAAAAATCTGATGAAACAGAATGAGTAGTGTGAGTTTTAGAATTTTTCATTCCAGACTGAAAAAAAACATGATTGTAAAAAAAATGATGGAAGGAAATCCACAAGACCTGCTTGGTGAAGGAGCAAATCCAATTGGGTAGTATGTGAGAACAATCCATATTGCTGATTCCACAAAGGAAATAGGGATCCTGAGAACACATATAGGTAAGGCATAGGCCCATGCAGGGTAGAACATGAAATCCCTTTGTTTGTAAAAGACAGGAAGCCTTGAAACAATCATGGCTTGTTCTGAGAACCCATTGAACATTATGTTCACCAGAGAAAAAAATAGTGCTCCAAAGAACTTTCCCCCATCTTCAACTGTTCCCACTGGCATTTTAACTCTAAGAAACACAGTAAATCCTAGAACAGATAACACAACTAACTGTATTATCCTAAATACATACACAAACATGTCACGTTTCATAAGCAACCATTCTCTTGAGAAACATGCCTTTAGTAGCTCCCAATTTGATATACCATACTTGTCTTTAACTAGGGCAGCTGGGTGGGTTTGGCTCTTATCATAAGGAACCTTAAACTCAGTTGCAAGCTGTTCTCCTATATGAAACGAATAGAAAGACTTTGCAAATTCTGGAACTGAAACATATCTGTAAGGTTCATCTGTTCTAAACCAATATTGTTGTTGATCTTTCTTAGAAGTTACTTCTTGTAGAAAGTCGGCAACTCCCTTTCTTGGAGGACATTTGAAACCCATGTTTTGAAAG
>Ga0214543_1002233_pt1 | contig 38143 bp, 19 predicted proteins | sample CNSS2metaG_FD_160094 | JGI IMG/M metagenome (GOLD analysis project Ga0214543, IMG submission 160094) | Root nodule microbial communities from cowpea collected in UCLA plant growth center, Los Angeles, California, USA - CNSS2 | ecosystem: Host-associated > Plants > Roots > Nodule | place: USA...
TTTTTAATCTCAATTAGGTTCATATTTTTTTAAAATATGTAACAATTAGGTTGATTTCGTTAGTATGGTGGTAACGATGTTAAGGATGTGTCACATGTCAGCTTCTCATTTTTTTGATTTTTTTTTTTGAATTTTTCTGATTTTTTTTTTAAATTTTTCAAAATTTAAATTTTTTTATTTTTTGTAAATTATTCATGTCACATGTCACATCAATATTGTGCCACATGTCAAGTCATTGTCTCAATCTCAATTTGGTCCATATATTTGTTATTTTGATTACTTCGGTCCATTTATTTTAAAATTTTAAATATATTTATTTTAACTTTTTACAAAATTGTTTTAAAATTTTATATTTAAATTTATAAAATTTTTATTTTTAAAGCAACTCTAACATTTGTATATAAATTATTTAAAACAATTTTGTAACAACTTAAAATAAATATTTTAAAATTTTAAAACAAAATATAAGTAAAGTTTAATGTAAAATAAAAATTTAAATAAAATTAATATTATTAAAATGTTTAATAAAAATATCATTATAAAATTTCTATAAAATTTAAATTTGGTCTCAATTTGGAGATAATGAAATTGAAAATTAAAAAAAAATGGACTGAAATATAATCAAAATAACAAATATATGGACCAAATTGAAATACTTGACACGTGTAATTTAAAAAAATTTAAAAAAATTTAAAAAATGAGGAGCTGACACGTGGCACATCATTAACACCGTTACCATCATACTAACAAATAGACCTAATTGTTACGCATTTTAAAAAATATGGACTTAATTGAGTCTAAAAAAAATCTTAGAACCTAATTGAGATTTTTGAAAAAAACGTTGACCAATGGAGTATTTTAACCTAAAAAGAATATTTACCTATATAATTTAGTTTCAACAAATATTTTCAAATTTTAAAACAAAAAAATATATTTATTTCATTAAATATTTTTCTGCTTTCCACATATACTTTTTTAACTCCTACATTTTTCTTAAAATTTTATTATATTAAATAATTTTTAAAAATAAAAATTAAATATACGAAAAGTTTTTTTTAATTTATTGCAACTAAAAGAAAAATAGAAACTCTTTATATTTTATTTATCGAAAAATAATATTTTTAAATCTCTCAAAAGAGTAATCCATTTTAATAATTATTTTTAAATCTCTCAAAAAAAATAATCCATTTTAATAATGTAATAGTATGTTTTAAATTTTTAAATTAAATTAAAATAAATATAATTAAACTGTGAAGTTGGTTTTGTATGGGATAATAATAATTATAATAATAATACTTTCGATATATCACCATTATTGTTTATTTTAGGTTTAATTACTCGGATGATACCCACTTTAGGTGAAGTGTGTCAAATTGGTATCCTGCGAAAAAAAGTGTCAATTTGGTCCCAAATAAGTTTAAGTGCATCAATTAAGTCCATCCCGTTAGATTCTCACAAACGGCGTTAAAATTGTGGTGATGTGGCAATGAAGAACGGATATGTGTCAATTACTGAAGAACATGTGTAAAAAAATAATAATTGTACAATGTTATGTGTATAAAGTATTTAATCAAAATCAGTTTTGCCCTAAATCATTTTTGCCTGTTACTATCTTCTTCTTCCTCTCCTTTTTGTTTCTGGTTCAGACTTGTAGTGGTGGTTTTCTGGTTCGTGTCGGACCTTAAGAAGTGGTCTTCAATCAATTATCCAATGTCTCATAGTGAGGGTTGTGTGTGTTCTTCATGGGGTTCATAAAAGAATAGTGTCTCTTTCCTATTGTTTCATATAGGGGTGTGGGTAGAACACCAATTTACTACGTTATTGTAATGGATTTTTATTATGGAATGAATTTAGAGTTTCAGTAAGTTCTCCTGTAACTTTATTTCAAGAAAATTCATGGAATAAATGAACATTGTAAGTAAATTTGGAAAAGAAGTTTCACATGGACCTTGTAACTAAAATATTTGGTACACAATATAAGATTGATAATAAAGACATCATCATGCAGTAATATATTGGTTGAATCATTAAAGTCAATTTGTGCATAATAAGGCATCATTATATTCATCCAAAATGCATCTCAATATTCTTCTCCTAAACACAAAAGTTGTTAATTGAAGTGGATACCCAATCGATGTTCAAAATACATAATGCTAACCAAAATCATCTCCTAAGCATTTAAATACATATCAAGGTTCTTCCAAAATACCTCACAATCCAACAACAAATGAAGTACAAAATGACCTAACAAGGTTCTTCAAAAGTCTTCACGAATTCAATATTGGGCTCCTCCTGTATGACAAATTTTCTCTATAGGTGGTTGTTGTAGTTGACTGAGTTTGATGGACTACAGTACTCTAACTTGTTTATGTGGGAAGAGTCTGATTATGTGTTTTAGGTGGTAGGGTTGGCTGAGTCGAAGTAATCTGACTTGGCTTTGTGACTTGAGTAGGCTGACTTTCTTGAGGATCTTGATTTGTTGGGGTGCTTTGGTGTGTACTAGATGGAGCAGGTTGTTGTGGCGCAGGAGAAGCATGTTGGTAATTAGTTCTTTTGTGTCCAACTTGTCTACATAAACCACATTTTTACGTGTTCCACCTAGCCTCAATTGAGTGTCGTCCTTCTTCAATTCCCATGACTCTAGTCTTCGTTTCTTTTTTGGTCTTCCTGGCAAGACCCTTTTAATAGGTGTAACATCCCGACCAAATATTACGGATTTAAATAAATAAAATAAAGAAATAAATAATAACTTCAGTTATTGAAATATCATTTCCTAAAAATACGGTAAATTTTAAAACTTTTCTTACATTAGCAATAATCCAAAATCCATAATTATAAACCATTATAATTATAAAAGTCTAGTAATGTAAAAGATTACAATTTATTCAAAACATAGTAAAATCATCAATACTCTGATAAATTCTTTTCTCAGTCTAGCCCCGCTCCGACTCTATGTCTCACCTAATCCACTTGTAACATCATCTGCTCACGTGTACCGCGTACACGATCATCGCCAACCACAAGAAAATAGGGTGAACTAACAGAATAAACATATATATATATATATATATATAGAATATACATATATACATACAACACAACAAAGGAATTCCATCCTTTGATTCAATAATACATGACCACCACCATGTTCACCGTGTTCTACGTCTTCTGATGGGTACCTCAAGATGTCTTGCTGCCACACCTATCACCCACAACTAACAGAGCACGGGCGGGAAACCATGCTACGGATCACACACCGTAACGCCAGGTGGAGTTCCCAATACGAATAACATTCGTAATGTCCCGAGACTACCAAACTCGTCAGCTTAATACTGAGGAGGGCGATCTAAATTGACCCATCCGTACACGCCACAACGTGCACACTCATACCGGCAACACTCGCCAACTCGAGCCACAACTCAAGAGTTCCTCGTGTTCATCCGACATCCCGAGGCACAACTGAAGGGATGTCATTCCAAGCCACAACTCAAAGAATGTTACGTGTTTAACCCCTATCCCGAGCCACAAGTCAAGGAACATCAGTAAGTCGACCTTAGAGACATCATTAAAACTTGTAGACCACGCACATTCAAAACAAACAAAGCACCCTTGCTTCATCAATATCGCCTGGCGCTACACACCAGGCGCAATAGGCCTCCAGACTGCTTGGCAAGGGACGCGTACCGCCAGGCACCTCTACACTTATTGTTCCTGCAACTATCGCCTGGCGGGACTATCTATGCCGCCAGACGCCTCGCTTCACACAAACCCCCTGGAACAATGCCTATCGCCTGGCGGTTTGAACCATGTCGCCAGGCGCCACACCAATACGACAATTATTCTGGTTTTTCTACACTTCGTTCAATTACAATCTTCCAGTCACGTACTTGCACACCTCCAGAGTATCTATCACCCCTCTATTCAGTACTCATTGGTCTATATATTGTATTCCTTAGCATACACATACCTTCTTACCTTTATTTACTTATATTTCATTGATTCAAGTCTTAGGTTTGACATTGCTAAATGAAATAACACTATTAGCTTCTTGCCCTTACCCTCTATTAATTAACCAATTGTTAGCTAAGTCTCCACCAAATTCTATATGACATAACCACCATCGCCTAGTCAGGTTTACCTCATTCTTCCCACTTGGCAAATCCAATTACTCATACAATTCCATATTTACTCTAGCAATGTCTTATTATGACTAATATTACAGTAGGTTATCGAACACTTTATGTCTCACTCAAACTGAAATTCCTACTGCACTACAATGACAATTCTCTTCCATTCAAATCCTAGAAGTTACACTTCTAACCCCAACATATGCCATGCTTTGATTCAATTACTATTTCCAATTCCCTAAGTAGAACGAACCTGATTCGCCAAAAGTCCAGAACCATCAATAACTCTCGCGACCATGTCAAGTCCCAAGCCCCTGTGATGGCGCCTGGCGGCATGGAGCTTGCCGCCAGGCGGTGCATGTAGTTCTGGGCAATTTTCCTAGAATTTTTGCACCTACGTTGCCTTCCTACATTTTTTCTTGAACTAAACTCTACCTATCTTCATTGTTTCGTACGCGAGCATGGTAACCGAGACCCAATTATTCAAACTTAACTATACCTACCCAGCACAGTTCCAATACCAATTCACAATAATTATACTCGAATCATAAAACCCCGAAATGTTCAACCCTAAAAGGGTGTTCATAGCAATTTTATCGAATTTAACCTTCAACCACACGTAATTTGACCATGTAACCCATCATATCAGTCACAATTACTTAGGACTTACTTAGGACTCGAGTTGCCTACTGAGTGTTCATCACTGCCAGACAGTTCATCAAGAAAACCCAGAATTGGGTTGCAGGCTCGTGTCGCCTGACAGTATAGGGTTTCACCGCCAGGCAGTTCCTCGTAGGAACCCAGCAAAACACATAAAATGGTAGGTATGCGTCGCTTGCCGGGGGTTCATAGCCCGCTAGGCGGATTCTGGAAATTTCCAGAAACACAAAATTTAAACAGTGCAGAAGGGTTCATGCATAATCACAATATATTTATCATACAATTCATGCTTAAACCTAAATTTAACGCGTAAAACTACCCTAACATGGATTCCTTTGCTTAGAAATGAAGATTTTTGAGAGTTCCTCTTTGATCACTAGGCCGCCTAGCACCTCCCTTCAATTCAGCTTCCAATTTCACTCATTTCTCAGCACACACTCTCTAAATTCGTTCTCTTCTTCCTATGCAATAATGTCAGCCACAAAACCTCTCTCTCTCTCTCCCTTAATTGGTCACTAAATGGTGTCTTAATGTGGGTTAAATGATGCAAAACGAAAATACCATTAAACTAAGTTTAATTGTCATTCAATGGTTGTCTTATGATGGTTTTCGAGCCCTCCCTTGGCTGCTAGGGTTTCTGGCTTTTCATATTCATGCCAAAACTAATCTTAGTAAAAATAAAGTTTAATGTGAAACTACCAAGGTTTGAACCCATAACCATGCCTATGTCCAAATAAATGCACAACTATTTAACAAATTCACATTTAGTGATAATTTCTATAATTATAGGATCACATCATCACTCATCATAGTCAAGCATATTATTAAAAAAATAATAATAATTTAAATAATACACAATGGCATACATAGGACTTGAACCCAAGTCCTTTCACACAATAAAGTACTATCAACCATTTGAGCTAGTACTTTTCCACATCACACAGGTCAGGATTAAATTCCATAAAGGCTCCCACTACCTGTATTTATTAATTAAATTTCGCGGGTCTTACAGTAGGAGGCAAGACATCACAGGCAGAAGTCATTTCCCATAGATGAGGATCGTTAACAGGGTATATTAGTAACAAATATGTTTCTTCATAAGTTAAGGCAAGAAACTAATGTGGAAGGAAGTCTTCGGCATTCAGATTTAAAAATCTGATTGTAGTAAGTGTGTATTAGTAGGGAATTGTTGTTATGATCCACTTTCTGCAGTTGCATTCTTAGTTATCTATGTCAACCACAATTTTTTCTCCAATCATTAACCTATGTCTGACCTCAAACAGTCTTTGCCCTAACCAACTGTTATTAGTGAAAGCACACAAAATCAATTTATATTGGAACTGACAAAAATCATTAGCAAAATAATGTTATTAGCAGAATAATGTTATTAACAGTATTACCTTGGAAGCCAATGTTTAGTCTTTTTGGCCTCCTTTTCCATTCTATTCTTATTTTTTGGGCAAATGGAGCATTCAAATGTACTAATCTTCTTTCTATTGCTTGCCCATCTCTTCATGAGGTAAATTCGAATTTCTTCCATCATGCTTATGATTGCCTTTCTCCTTGCATCAAGTATTGTACTGTTGAACCCCTCAAACATATTATTCACCAGGGTGTCACATACAGGTTTGGCTGTGAATCTTGACCTCGACTAAAACCTACTTTACAAAACAAATTTGACTTTAATAACAGATCATAATGTAAACAATAAAATATAGCAATTAGTAAGACATGCCTTGGGGGGATGGCTATCAAGTGTTTGAAAGCGTCCACATTGAGTTGTTTGATTTCCCTCATTACTGCCTCCCACGATTAAGGATGTGTATAGTATGTTGCTTTCCATAACAACAACTTCAGATTTTTCCCAAGAAATTTCTTCCTTAAATTTGAATAGATGTGTTTCACGCAGAACCTTTGGTCCACACTAGGCAAAAGTTCTTGCAATGCTAGGAGTAGTCCGTGTGAAATGTGTTAAAAATGCATTACTATAAGCACAACAGTGGAAGATGAATTCTAAACATGTGAAAAAATTTCCAGAAAACTTACTTTTTGTTGGTCTGAAATAAATGTATAAGTGGAACACACTTTAGGCCCACAAAGGTCTCCAATCATTAAATCTAGAAACCAACTCCATATGCGTATGCCAAAGGAAGCATTTGGTATTTCCATTTCTTCCCACAGTTGTCAACAACTCACCACCACATTTGCCCTTCAGAAAACAACCATCTACACCAATGATGGGCCTACAACACACAAAGTTGTCTTTGCAAGCCTTGAGACAGACATAAAGTCGTTTGAATATTGGGTTCCCCTCATTCTCCTCAACATGAACTTTAACAATTGAGCTCATATTAGACCTTAAAAGTTCGTGTGCATAATCATAAATTCATTTATACTGTTCCTTAAATGATCCATCAATGTTTGTATATGTCATTGTCCTTGCCCTAAAGGTCATAGACCTAGAAACACCAATGTTCCATTTTTTACCTATCTTGTTTTTCAAGTCAGTCAATTTAACACTTGGATTTTCTCTTAATGTCTTCTCCAACCTTCGACTCAACCATTTAAAAGTCATTAACCTAACATTGAATTCCCAACTATAGGTGTGCTTGTTGATAATTTTCCTCAATTGCCAAGTACTTTGGGCAGCCTTATAAGCACAATAGGCATACCACTTACACTTACCTTTCGCACCCAAACATTTAACACAAATTCTTCTTTTATCATTTCTAAATATTTTAAGCTTCCTACCACTATGCACCCCATAAGTTCTTATTGCCTCGGTGAAGTGTTCCTTTTCCATGAAGTAAGTCCCAACCTCCCAGTTGTAGTCCTCCATATTTTTGGGCTAAGAAAATATACCAAAGTTACCATATATGTCTCTATCTTCCTCACTTGTATCACTGTCTAATGTTTCAGACTCTCATTCGATATCAGAGAATCCTCTTTGATCCACATGTTTAAGCTTGGGCTTTTGGCCAGATGAACCTCTCAATCCACCATCCTCAGCTTCTTTAATTCTAACTTCATATAGATCATCATCCACTTCACCATCGCCTCCAACATATACATCATAAATATCATCTTCCACTTCATATCCTTCATTATTAGTAGATAATTCCTCCTCATATTCGTTCCAACTATTTCCATCAAACTCATCATCACTCTCATTATTTACATCAAACTCCTCCTCAGACCCACCTTGTAAACAAACTTCACCTTCAATATCCTCTTCCACGGCGACCTCTGCAACACCTTTAGTGAACACACCAACATCTACATCAACTGGATTAACTGCAATTCCACCCTCCACCCCAACCTCTGGATCAACTCCAATTCCAACATTCACCCTAACCTCTTCAGTAGATGCAATCTCACCTTCTACCCCAACCTTTGGATTAACTCCAATTTCAGCATCCTTTCCAACCTCTACAGCACCTGCAATCCCAACCTCTGGATCAGCTGCAATTCCAGCATCCACCCCAAACTCTACACCAACTGCAATCCCACCACCTTCCACACTAACTTATGCATCAGCTGCAACCTCATTACCACAATATTCCAACAAATGAACTATTTGAGGTTTGGACACCATGTATACAACATAAAGATGCATTTGGCTATTCAGTGTGCCAATATTCACCATATGGAATGCACCTTTGTCATCACTTAGCAATTCCAACCTTCCTTCCAACAAGGAACCTCCACCTACTGAATACCACATCTCTTTGACATTCACATATCCCATCTCTTTCAAAATTGATAATATTTCAAAGTAGCTCCACTTGTCTGGGTCACATGACAGAGTATTGGTCTCACCCATGTATTTCAGTGACCCATCACTGATAAACTTCCCCCATGGTGGAAGACAACTTCAAAATATGGCTCGTCCATCTCTCTATAAATCCCTATGAAGTATGAAAATGTCCAAACAATAATACCAAATTTACAATCAATACCACCTACACACCGACAAACACTTTAAAATGGGGGACCACAACTAAAACATCGTCACTTTCACACAAACGGTGGACCACCACTAACATCAAATTCATTAAACAAATACCCACTAAACTGCATTACAAAAAGTGGCACATTGAAACTACAAACACATATAAAACCACAACCCTAAACAATACCACTAGAGCAATTAAAAAAATGCATACAAAACAAAAAAACCCTAAAACCATCACATGAACACAATCAAGCACAAACGTGGCTAAGCTTCAACAAACACACCTTTGATCCAAAAAGCACTGCTCTACAATGTCAATCACACCTTTAGATATCGATTTCAATTTCGGATTGAAGAAAAATCCCAAATCGCTTCTGCCTCTGCTAGCTTCTCACTTCGCTTTCTCCTTTTGCTCGAGTAAGAACCTTAATTGCAAAGACCCCCTTTCAAAATTAATAATACAATTTCATTATTTTTAGTATTTTCAATTTTTTATTTGCAATTCCAATAAATTATTTAAATACCACATGACGAAAAAATGTGTCAATGAAGTACCTTAAAGTCAACATTAATTATTTTAACGGCGTCAATGAAAATAGACTTGATTGATACACTTAACTCAATTGGAGACCACGTTGACACTTTTTTTTGTTTAATTACTCGGATGGTACACACTTTGGTTCGGATGGTACACACTTTGGTAGGAGTGTGCCAATATGGTATCTATGGGAAAAAAAGTGTCAATTGCGTCCCCACTTTTTCCAAAGTGTCTCAATCAGGTCCCTTTCAGAAAAAAAAACTAACGTCATTAACGGCACGCCACATGTCACTCTCTCATTTTTTTTATTTATTTATTTTTTTTTGAATTTTTTTTTGGAAAATTTTTTTGTTGCCACGTGTCAAGTCCTTGTTGTGACATGTGACAATGTCAGTGTCATGTGACAATGTCAGTGCCACGTGATAATGTCACGTGTGACAAATGTCATTGTACTGATTTCAATCTAGTACCCATATATACCTGATTGTTTCAATTTAATCTCCACTTTTATGCTTTTGGTTCAATTTTATCTCAATTCTTTTTAATAATTAAAGAACATTTTTTAAATATTTTTTATAAAATTAAAAGTAATTAAGTATAAATATTTTTATAACATTAAATACTTGATTGAGGCACTTTTGAAAAAAAAAGTGAGGACAGTTATTCCGCGGATACCAAATTTATACAATTCTACGATACCATTCCAGTAATTAATTTTCTTTTTCTACGAGAGTTGACGGTGGGTAACATACCGTTGATTAAACCTTTATTTTACTATTCCTTTTCCCTTTGTTTTCCTCTCGGTTTCACATGATGGATCAGTAACAATAAAATTCAAGAAACAGCTCACAGTGATTTCTCTCAGCGACTTAAAATCTCTGCATAGCTCCATTGTCACTGCAACCACACTCACTATCTTGCTTACCCTAATAAGCTATCACCTTTCTCACAGTCAACCTCAACTTTCTTTTCTCTTTCTCTCTGCATTCCCAACAAAAGATGAAGCAATTGCGTTGAGAGAATGTGAGATTCTTTGGTTCAAAGCTAAACTTCTCATTAGTGTTATTTTTATTATTCTTCTCTTCTTTTGTGATCGACGTTTCACCTTTTCTCTTTCTCTACCGGCTCATCTTTTGGTTCACGTTCTTCTTCACCAACAAACCCAAACCTTCAAGATTTGGTTTTTCCGTCAATGTGTTATGCAAAATTGAAAATTTCCGCAAACCCGTTTCAACTGCGGATCTCAATTTCACGGGACTCACCCCATTGCTTGGATTTTCCGGTGATCGAGATCTAGGGTTTCTGCTTCCCCTTTTCAAAACTTTTGATTAAATCAACACTCTCGAGTTCGACTGGTTCCGATTCTTCCTTCATGGGTTCGATTTTCGTCTGGTAGGTTCGTAAACAGTTGATTTCAGCTTCTGGGTCGCAATGCTCAAGCAAATCCTCAGCAAGCTTCCTCGGAAGTCGTTGAAACCCGACTCGGACGAGTCGACTTGGGGTGACTCCGCGCTTTCAGCCGATTCGCCGCGCGTCGCCAGTAAAAGCCAAAGACCGCATGGCGGCAGTTCCACCGCTGCGAAGCGAGCTTCGTCATCGGCGGTGTTTCCGGCGAGCATGGTGTCCGGATTTGAACCTTTGGTGCCGTTTAAGGATGTTGCTAATGCGGAAAAGATGAACCTGTTCGTGAGCAAGTTGAGCCTTTGTTGTGTAACGTTTGATTTCAGTGACCCTAGTAAGAGCGTTGCAGATAAAGATGTGAAAAGAAAGACTTTGGTTGAGCTTGTTGATTTTGTGGCTTGTGGGACAATGAAGTTTAGTGAGCCTGCTATCCTTGCTTTGTGTAGAATGTGTGCTTTCAATTTGTTTAGAGTTTTCCCTCCTAATTATAGGACAGGTGGTGGTGAGAATGATGATGATGAACCTATGTTTGATCCTGCTTGGCCACATTTGCAACTTGTGTATGAATTGCTGCTGAAGTTTATCTCATCTTCGTGCCTCGATGCGAAGGTGGCGAAAAAGTATATTGATCATTCGTTTATTGCCAGATTGCTTGAGTTGTTTGATTCGGAGGATCCTAGGGAAAGGGATTGCTTGAAAGCAATTCTGCATAGGATTTATGGGAAGTTCATGGTGCACAGACCCTATATTCGGAAATCTATTAACAACATATTTTATCGATTTGTGTTTGAGACTGAGAAGCACAGTGGGATTGGTGAGTTGTTGGAGATTTTTGGGAGTGTGATTACTGGGTTTGCTTTACCCTTGAAAGAGGAACACAAAATCTTCTTGTGGAGGGTTTTGGTCCCCTTGCACAAGCCGAAATCAATTGGGGTCTACTTTCAGCAATTGTCCCACTGTGTTATGCAGTTTATAGAGAAGGAGCCCAAGTTAGCGAGCATTGTCATAAGGGGTTTGTTGAAATATTGGCCAGCAACAAATAGTCAGAAAGAGGCGATCTTTCTGGGTGAGCTGGAAGAAATTTTGGAAGTAATTAACATGGTAGAGTTCCAGAGGATCATGGTTCCTTTGTTTTGGCGGATTGGATGCTGCATAAACAGCTTACACTTTCAGGTAAAATTGTTGTACTCAATTCATTTGATAAATCCTCATCAGTTGCACATTTCTAGTTTTGTGTTAGTTTTTCACTTGAAAGAAATAGATCCTTGTTGCATCTTTTTCATGCTTGTATATTTTTTCTTTCACTTACTGGTTCTGGCAGCTTTTATTTCTATTAATGTACAATACAATCTTTATTAGACATTAATATCTTGCTTATTTTGTAATATATTTTGAGTATGGAAATATAGACAAATGCTTGATAAGCTCAACCATATTTGTCAATGTGGTTGGATTAGTTCTTTTACTTTTCTTGGACTTCTTCTCCCTTCTTTTTCCATATTTGAGTAAAATTCTTCCGTAGAATTTATGCCCTAATACCCTCTTTATGAAGAAAATTCTGTGTAAGATGTAATGACATTTAATTAAATATTAATGGTACTGTAAATGGTAATCCAGTTAAATAGCTGTATTTGTTTGAACATTGTTTACCCAACAAAGATTTTGAGAAAACTGTGAATGTGATGCAAGCTGGTGGCTGAGCTACCGATGTGGAATTATGTTATAATAGTAATAACTTAGATGGTGGTATTGGAAGTTTAAACTAAGATTTTTCTGAGACACAAGGTCATGTGTCTTTTTATTGATTTTTAAAAGGGGAACAACTGTACTCGATGATGGAACAAACTTGGAGTTTGCTTCATCCCACAAGATATGAAAGCAGTTTGTGTTGTCATCCATAGTTAGTTTGAAATTTCTAGTTGGACCTCAAACGTTCATGGGATTGAGGATAAACAACACTCTTTCTTGTGTGTACAGGGCGTTATATGAACTTGTAACTTTTTTGGCGCTTGTTGCCATTAACCAGCTTGTTAATTGCTGAATGATACATTTTTCTGTGTGTATTGAACATGGATTGTTGCAGGTAGCTGAAAGGGCCCTATTCTTATGGAACAATGATCACATTGTGAACCTGATTGCACATAACCGGCAAGTGATCCTGCCCATCATATTTCCAGCTTTGGATAGGAATGTTCAGAGCCATTGGAACCCGGCAGTTGTGAACCTAACTCACAATATTAGAAAGATGTTTTTGGAAATGGATGAGAAGCTCTTCATTTCTTGTCATAATCACTTTAAGGAGGAAGAAGCAATCTTGACATCTGCAGCAGAGAAGCGGAAGGAGGCATGGAAACAACTAGAGCATGCCGCCAGTCTCAGGCCTGTTACTGGAAATACTGCAGTGTTAGTGTCCTGACTTGTATTGCATACTGCACATTGTCAATTCTCTTTTCACTTGCCTCATGTTATGGTGGAAAATTGTAAGAGATGTGGAATAGCTGGTAATTGGGATTGCCATTTTGTTTTTGAATCCTATGTTCTATGATGCTTCTGGTTGCCAGATGAAGCAGTGAGAGGGTTTTCATTGGGAGTGTGGTACATGATGAGAGGACCATGCAGTGAATTAACTCATTTTCTGTGTAACTTTATTTCCAGAAGCTTCTGTGTATGTCGTCGTACTAGTACCAAATCAAGGACTCGTGCTCTCCTGTATTAACTATCTGGCCAACTGAGATTAAGTATTAGCTAGTTATAATAACAAAAATTGAACAATTCTGTCCTTGGATTTTGTAATTTTCTTTCTAAAAAGGTAAATTGATGGTACTTTCACCAGAACAGTCCCGACTATTATTCAATTAAGCAAAATTTTATTATCCAATTTAGGTAATAAAAATATCATATTCTTAATTAGAAAAATATTTTGTATTGTTTAAAGAACATAAATGATGATCTAATAAGATTCAGTCAGTCTGATTTTATATCCTTAGTAAGAAGATTTTGATGCCCTTTCAAAAATGATTCTGTCGTATAAAATAAAAGATAAAATAAACGAAAACCAGTTTTAGACAATTTTTACTACCGCGGATGGTGGTTGGTACGACACAAAACTATTCATGAAACACTTGTAGAGCTTGTTGCCTGAAAATGAAGCTTAAATTTGATGCCTTAAACTACAATTCTCTGCTTTAATTGTATCCTGATGTAACAATTTCTCAGTACAATAACAATATGCAAGTACCAGAGTTGGGTACCTACCTTCCTACAAGTTACAGCTATTAATCAGACTGCAATTGGGAATTAGATGGTCAAATAAATAGTTACAACCAAGGGTAATACACATTTCTTGTATCTGAAATTCCAAAAGTCAATATTTAGTCTTCAGGGATACCATCATTTACAGCTTTATACTTCAGCCTCAAAAAGTGACTGCACTGGTTTTGGAGACAAATTTGCCACACTCATGAACTGTCACAGGAAGAAAGATTCACTGTCATTAGCATCTTCATTGGGCTAAAACTCACTTGTTATGGTTAAAAGGAAGCAAAACAAATAAATGTGAAGCACGTGAGAAGTTCATCTTTTGGCTTTGTATATCTACCTTCTGCTGTTTATATTTTTCACGTATAGCATTCAGAGGACAGCCTTTGGTATTAAGTTGCAAATCTGCCAGTGCCAGGACAATAGTTTTAAGTTCTGACACTTTGTAATTCGTATAGTGTTCCATGGTTGAATTCTGAAAGTATATGCACAGATGAGTCTTTAATTTAGATTTATTTACAAACAAATAATAAGGTAAATTTGTCAACATTCAAATAGTCATATTAAAGTACAGACCCATGGATGTTCTGACTGGTTGAGGGTCCATCTGGCTAGTAAAACAGCAGACGCAGCTATCATGGATGGTCGAAACTGCGAGAAGCTGTATTCAACAAGAGTGAGTTCTGCTAAATAATTTGCCAGAAATTCCACTTCAACATAAGAAACCTGTATAACATGGAAAATTTACAACACAATGGGTTTTGTTTGTTACCCTTTTCTTTAAGTACAATAAAAAGTTAAATTGTGGATGTTTAATTACAACTGCAGTCTACGGTACCTTACAAGAATATTGTGCTGCTAGGATGAACCTCCTGAAAGGCAGACAACATGATCATAGCAGTTAAACTCTAACTAAATGACGAACAACGCAAGTCCACAACAATAATAACTACGCCACCTCCATGGCGCCGGTCGGCTATGTGAATCAAATGACTTCTTGTTCTATTGTAAATCATATTTTATAGACAAGTTATTTACCTAGGTGTTTCTTAATGATTTTTCATATTATTTTTGTCTCCGTTTGCTATGGTGATGAAGTCATCCTCCACAAGACATACTTACTCTGTTCACTGGGGCTTTACAGCCCTTCTTTTCATCGTCTCTATAATAAATGCTGCCCTAACTTTATAATGCTTCATTCTTAACCATATCTTGTTTAGTAGCTATGCTCATCCAACCAACATTTTCAATTCTACTACATTGAGTTTATCCTCGTTAGCTTTTACTACCCAAATTTTTGTTACATACATCCAGGGTGTTTTTCTTAGAATTCATCACTTTGCATTAAAATTTCCCATTAAGCTTGACTACTGTCTTATTTCTATTAACAATATCATGTACTTCCAAAGCTTATCTTTACATTTCTAACTTCCCATATATTTTTTCTGAGCTCTTCAACCACAAGTATTAGTGTGTTTGAGTATCCAATTCAATTGCCAACGTGAGAGTACAATTGACATGCAACATTGCCAGAAAAGTGAGAAACGTGAAAAGAAAAGCCATACTATATCATCTGCTAAATGCATGCATCATGACATCGGCTCTTGGGATATGCTTAGTGAGCATTTGAATCGAAATTGCAAATATAATACACACCTGAGAAATGTTTTAGCCGTGGGAACAGATAATTGAAAATGCAACAGATTTAGAACCTCACTCTCCATTTTCAATACCTATCAAGTGTCAACGATCAGGTGTTTTATGTCACTATCAGCCTTAATGAATATAATTTGAAAAGATGAAGATTCCAACAATATTACCAAATGTTACCTCCGCTTTTGAGTACGTATTATCTGTGATGAAGCAAAATTCTTCCACTCGAGGAGCACAAATCTCTTCATACTTTCTTAAAAATTCATGAAAAAGAAAAACATGACGAGCAATTCAGAATTTCCTCAAAACCTTCGAAAAATTTGGGATCATATCTTATATTATCGGTTGTCCCAGTCAGATTCACCAATAGCATTCAAAATCAACATAGTCTAGAATGAATTATAATAGAGTAGTTTCACTACATTCAAACTCTTCACTGCTATGTAAAAATAGCAAAGTAAATCAAGACAAGTGACACCTCTTTGCAAAATGATTATAATCCCAGCGAGAATCACAAAACAAATATCAATTTTTTTTTTTTGTAGAGCCCTCTACATTTCCAATTGGGACTCAAGGCAAGGCTCTATAAACCTCACTATAATTCTATATTTAGATTGTACTCAATCCCAGCACAAGCACATCTTACACTTCGCTGTGCTTTGCAGATTTATTAACGAAAATCCAACCAAAATTTACATACAACCTTTTCAACATTATCATATAGAATAACAAGAATAAATTTAGACCATGTGAAACCTGTTAATGAAAAAACACATAAAATTTAAAGATATACAAATAAGTAATAATCATCAACTCATCGTCACATTGAATTGAGGATGTAAAGTATATTGTGATACCAACCTCATTATAAAGTGCCTCAGTATTCATAGTTCTGAGTTCAGAGAGAAGCATCAAAAAGATTAAAGAAGAGCACGTGGAACTTTCATATTACTTAATCAGGGCCAACTGGACATTTATAAAGTATTGTACTTACGATGCAATCAGCATGCAAGTAACACCCAGCAACTGTAGTCCTTGTTTCTGAATCAAACTTTGAGAAAGAAACCGATCAATGAGATTCACAGTAAGGTAAAGAGTATCTGGAACTAGCTTATATTCCTCAGAAACCTGAAAAGAAGATATAACAAAGCTTCAGCTATAACCCATTCAGAAGCCAAAGATTCACGCAACTCAGCTAACAGCATTTAAATATATATTTTTTAATTTATTTCTAAAGTGCGTTTCATGAGAATGCATAAGCAATTTTTTACTGTTCATAATTGCCAAAGGCATGATAGTGATAAATTGATAATGCTTGAAAAGACATTGAAGTTGAGTACAGAAATGTAACACCAGGTTTTGCGAAATTATAAAACTATTACATGTATAAGAAAAGGAAACTTGGGTTAGAAATTTGAGGTTAACTGAAAAACTAACACGGTTGGAGAGTGTTGAAAAGTTTAATTGTGAAGGGAAAAAAACATGGGTTGGTACTCTTTGATTATTTTAAAAGCTTCTCTGCAATAAACTGGAGTCACAATTAAAGAAGTGCAACCGTCAAAACTATACATAACATTCAAGCAGTTGAGCAACACAAACAGAAATTTGCAACAAGTGATAATAAGGGAAAAGAGCTTAAGTTGTCAAGTAGCAAATATTTAAAAAGTGCCACTAGACTAACCTCCACAAGCCAATCAATCAGAATTGCGCGCATGCTTGGAGTGACGTCTTTCTGTAGCTCGCCCATGTAATCGATTAGTCTCCTTTCAAACTGGAAATATTTAACCAAAATTTATTATCAATTTTTTACAGTGAAACTTATCCAGTTTTTCCCAAGTTCCATACAGTCTATATTGTTAAGAATATAAGCCGTCAGCAGTCACTGGTGAAATAGAAGAAAAACAGAAACCATAACACCGATAAAGAGAAGCTAGTTACAATGTCACCAGTAAACTAGGAGAAACAATCCAAATATAAAATGACATGTCTACAATACTAACCTCTCTGACACGTATATTATTGTATATATCAGGGGCATATGAACTCCAAACTTGAGGATCCTTTAATTTCACTGAATCAATGTCCACAATTCCCAAACCATCCGAATGCTTAAGTTTCTCCGAAATCATATCAATATCTGCACAATCCAATCAACTTACAATTAATGAAATCAGGAATTTATGAAAAGCTAAATTGCATGTCATCTTTCTTGTAAAAAATTTAATGAGAGCAATCACATAAATTGTAACTCTTCAGAACTTGAAGTTCCTTCAATAGAGTATAATTTTTTTATGGTGTCAGTGTATAAGATTTTTACAATGTCAACCAATTAAAAAATACACTAGGTATGACGTTTAAAGTAGTTGTTACAATAGTCAACATATTGCCATGCATGACAGTCTATGAGTGAATGACAGTTATATTCAAATTAAATCCATACTATAAGCATAAATACATAAACAGCCGTCAGGTAAAGTGATAAATAGCTTCTATATTAAGACCTGTAATCAGATAGCATTCAGTGCTTCTAGGTAATAATAGATATGGTGGAATATTTAAGATGATATTTTAGTAGATTGCATAAAAAGTTATAGATGAGAGTAAACGATTAAAAATGGAGACATACAGAAGAAAAGTGTACAAACTGCGTTACAAAGAAACAGTTACCTCATTCCAACAAGACAAGTACGATTATAAATGTCAATTTTACAATTATGATCTCGTAAATCGGTTAACTATAGTCTAATACAGCAGAAATGCATACAAGCAGTGAGACGAAATTATTGAAAAAACCTTTGTTCGGAGAGCTAAGGAGTTCATGGGACAGCATAGAGTCCTGCATTGAAAGCTGGGGACCTGCCATGACAGACATAGAAGGTGGCACTAGCTCTCTGTCTTCCAGCCTTTCAGCAACAACAGGTTCATGAGACTGTACCATCGACATTGTGGATAAATCTTTTGCTGACTTTGCTCTAACATCTTGAGTTGACAAAACTTGCATGGAGACATTGGAAGCTCCCTTTGTGTTTCGCTTCTTATTCTTATAACCTCCTCTTGTCTATATAGTGCGAAGATATCACTAACTTGTGTCAGGCAACTTAAAATTAACCTCCCCAATCTCTGAGTTTATTTTTTACAATCTAGTGATTCTCAAATTCATACAATCCCTGCTGAGCTACTCTTTTTTTATAAGAATCGAAGTGTTGGAGCATTACAATTTGAAACTATCACATGCACAATCAATAGTTGCAAATCGAAGTAGTGGAGCATTACAAATTCAAAACTATCTTGTTCGCAATCAATAGTCATAAAAATCGCAGTTTCAATCGTAATCATTGCAGTTACAAGTATTGTGGTATGAAATTATTTTATTCTTTAGGTCCGTGAATACGATCCGCAAATATATGACGGTTTCACTTCAAACTAATCTGACGTCGTCAGAGGTAAATAGATCTCAATGATTGTTTTCCTCAAGGATAAAAATCAAAAGCATTCGACCATGGGTGAATGCAGAAAAGAATCACATAGTTATTCTACTTACTTAGACCTTTTCTTTATAAGGATGGATAGATATTTTTCTGTTTTAAGATTATGTATAGTTTTCCACCTAACCAGATGCCTCCCGCATGCCTTTAAAATATCCCACATTATCCATTCACTCAACCACCAAGAGATAAGAGTAGAAAAATCGAACTTTGAATCTTTATTATTTATTTATTTATTTTACCACAAAAAAAAAAAAAATGGCAGTTGGGCCCAGCTGTGGTTTTATTGCTGCCAATTATGCACGCTTGACAATTCATGTGAGCTGAATTTATGTTGCAATGGATGACTTTGCGCAATTGAAGAAGTCCATGTGAGTTAGAAAAAAAATAAAAATAAAAAATAAAAGCAGTGGATCATAGGTTTTAAAAATACGATCCAGGACCAGGACTGCGATTTTGGCCACAATGCCAAGGCTTTTAGGGTGTATGCCGCCTCAACTGTGACCACACAAAACAAAATTGCAACTCCAAAACCACAATTCAACTTGCACGGTATACCTTAAAGCGGGAGACAGCGCACTTATTGAGCTGCGGTTTTCTGTATTCATTGGTTACATCTGCCAGCGCTGCTCTGCTGCTCTTCTCCAATTTCCGCTGTTTCTTAAAGCATGGTCTTGAAGAGGCAGAGACCTCTCTCAAAGCTCTAGCCATTGCTCGCGTCACTCGAACACTGTCTCTCACACCGATTACAGCATTCTCTCTATCCATCTTTCATTCCTCAAGATCAACACCGACCTGAAAAATCAACAACGAACAAACCACCGTAACAATAAGACAATAATTTAAAAAAAAAAAAAAAAAGAAAAGAAGCAGAACAAGAGATGTTGGTAGACCTGGTGAAAAGCCGAGCTCTCTATTACTAGAAATTCAAGCAGCGATTGAAGAGGTGATGGTAACAGAAATTGTGGTGATCCTATATGCGAGTGAAAATTGGGTGGAAGTTGAAATTATAGGTCAAAATTGTGGCAACGGAACGCAGCGATGGCAATGGTGGTTAGATCTGTGCATGAGAATCGTTAGAAGAGTGAAGGAAGGTTCTGGAAGAAGTTTGTTAGAGTTGGAAGCTATGGTTACTCTGGTCTCATGAGATTGAAAGATGGAAAGAGTGAAAGAGTGAGAGAGAAAGCAGGGAATTGAAGAGAGAGTGAGAGAGGCGGATAATAGTGGAGTGAGTAGTAATAAAAGCAGAGCGTGAATGAGAGCGGGAGTCACAAACACAGTATAAACTCTACAAAATCTAAACGCCTACATTATCATTTCATGCCTCTCTCTTTTATTAGATTTTCTAGAGTATCTTCCAGATACCACATCGACTAGAATGAAAAACTCTGAAATGATAAGTCTAATATAATTTAAATAAAGTGTATTTTAAGGAGGTTTAGGATTTAAAATTATTCAAATATATTTTTTGTTAAGAGTTTTTTCTGCCATTAAAAATCAAAGTTTTATTTTGATTACAACCTTAAATGTTTAGATTTTTTTATGATGATGTTGTATGGGAAGTTTTTTTTTTTTATTGAATTTTCCTCACATATTTTTATTTTTATTTTAAGATAATAATGTGAATGTTATTATTTGTTATATTGATTTTATTAGGCATAGACTTATGGTGTGGTGAAGTTTGATTGCGGTTGAAGTGGTAATGATAAAGATTTCAATATGTGAATGACGGTGAAAGAAGAATTTTATTACAAAAATATTACACTTAAATATTAAGGAAAAATAAGATAATTTTATCATGTAACATAATAGAACAAATGTTAAAAGATGAAGGAAAATATAAATTCTTTTGTTTACTATAACAGAACAAATATTGAAAAAAATAAGGCAAAATATAAGTTTTTTATTTGTATCAAGTGATATCAAGGGATAATGTATTTTGTGTCTATAAATTCAAATACATTTACTAGTTAAAATAAATTTTTTTTTCATTTCATTATAACAATAACATACTCTTTATCTAAATAATGAAAATGAAGTTGTAATGTATAATTCATAAAAAAATACAACTTTTATTGATTGATTTTTTTTCCAATAATAACTAATATTTGTTAAACCAAATTATATGAGTCCCTTTTTTTAATTTAGCTATTTTTTTTTCATCATTAAATTTTAATTTTTAAAAGCTTACTCGGGTGATTAAGTTAGTTCTACTCATATCTGTAGGTTTAGATTTATAATAGTTATAGAACTTTAATTTAAAAAGATATACTTATTCTTTTAATCTAATTTTTTTTCCTTTTTTTTTTACATTATAGTATATGGAGAAATTTTCCATCATAAGAATTTTAACGCGTTTACATCTATTATATAAGTTGAGAAATTAAAGTGAATTAATGGATAAGATTTTTTTTTTCTTTTTATGTGATCTAAAAAATATTTTCCTGTAAAAGAGGTACAAGTCTTTATCAGTTTATTCAAGTGTGACATACATGTTGTCTTTCTTTATAAAACATGTTAATTATGTAACTTTTTAGGTCATATTAATAAGGAATTTCCACTTTTAGAAAATTTCTGAAAATGCATTAGTTTGACCAAATTTGGCATAAAATAAAGAAAATGTCCAATTTTTAGATTATTTTCCTTATTCTTAAATTGAATACCCCCATTAGGCAACATGACACATTTCTTTTATTTATACCCATTTTGTCAAATGAGTATGTGAAATAAGGAAAGTAAATTATTTACACTGCAGAAGCCGACAAATTAATGAGAGTAACTCAAATATTGTTGTAATTATTTAAAATTTAAGGGATGAATAATTATATTAACTAAAACTCATATCCATGTACTTAAATTGTAGATGATAAATCATTAAACTGCATTAAAAGAAAGTAACTGTTTTTTTTATTTATTTATCATAACGTCTTTTTTATTAAATATAATAATAACTAGCCAAATAAGTTATAAAAAAAATCATTACAGCTTTCTTTCTAGAAGTCTTAATTTAATTTTTTGGGTTCTGATGTCATATATCACTATTAATTAAGATGTTTCTGAATTTTTATTTTAATATAATGGTAGATATTTAAATTGATTAATGTATAAGTTATTTATTGGTAGAAATATATATATATATATATATATATATATATATATATATATATATTTTAATAGAAACATAATTTTCCATTTTATAGTCCTGAGTTTTATTTTAAATCTCAAATTTTGTTTGTTATATTATCTCTAATATAATTCTGATATTAATTTTAAGATTGAATATTTTCTAATTCTTAAATTTTGATTTAAAATTAAAATTTGTCATTGTTTTGTTTATTATCATAAAATATAAAATATGTAAAATATAAAATATGTTTGCTGAACTTAAAAAATAAATAAATATAATTTCATAACTCATACCTTAAGTTTATTTATTTATTTGATATTTAACTATTTACACGTGTTATATTTTCCAGTTCATATGTCTTAATGAAATCTCACTTAACTAATAAAAAAAATGAGTATTGTTGAGTTAAGAGGATTATGTAAATTTTTAAAGTTTTAGACTAAAATATATATAAGTTTAAAATATTGACGAATTTTAATTTCACGTTTAAATTTAGAGATTAGAAATATATTTAATTTTAATTTTATAATATAGTGCACATTCATATTGTGAAATGCCGAGAGATTCAAATCTAAATTCTCTATCGAATTTTTGATATTGTTATATAGGATACTTTAAAATATATTAATTTTAATATATTAAAAAACTAGTATATTTTAAAATACCAAAATAAGTAAATATATCTTAAAAAGAAAGTAGAAAGATAAAGAAAATTAAAAAAAAAAAATCAAATTCTATCAAAAAGCTCAGTAAATAAATTTTTAAATTTAGTTTAGTGTACAAAATCAAACATTGTGGTTTATAATGACAATAGATAATTTTATGATGATGACCTTTTAGTAAAGTCCAAAAAGCAGGAATTTTGGTAAGATAATAAGGTGGAATTTTGAAAAGTAAAAGAAATGGTGAAATGAAGACATCAAAGAGATGTGATGCATGTGGAGATTTTTGTGATAGTGAAGGGAACGGTTTAACTACTATGTTTTATAATGGCAATTTATTTAAGTGTTGTTGCGTGTGTGCAAAACTATCTTCTAATTGTAAACAATTAAATTATTTTTTATTAACAAATCTCAAAACCATTGACCAATTAGACGTGAGTGAGATCTGAATTCGAAAACTCACTTCACCATTGGTAGAATAAATTAACCCTAGTTGCATCAGTAACTAATACATTGATTTACTATCACAAATATATCATTTTTTTATACTGTCATTCTATTTTTTTTAAGGTTTAATTAATAAAAGAAATATTTGCATCAAAAGTTAAATTTTAAAAAATTATTACAAAAAGTCAACGAAATTACCATCATTGTTATTAATGTGTTATCTTTGTTTTTTCTACGCTAATTTACTTTTCTTTTCACACGTCACATAAACAATACAGATCTACTTCCATTAAACATCTATAATCATGTTATAAATCTGAACCAAACATGCATTACAAATATTGAATATAATTTTTAAAATATATAATTTAGTTTTGTTTAATATGTGATTTCTCATATTTCCTTTTATAATTCGTTCTCATATAATTTAAAAGAAGTCAACATGGTCACTTTTATATATAATATTAACTTTGTTTGGAAAATATCAATAATATTTGAAAAATATCAATTAGTACCTGATTTCAGATTTTTCTAACCTTTCACTTTCTACTCATTGCACATAGAGATAGTGAGTAAAAATAAAAATAATAAAAAGTTGGAGAAATCTAGAGTCACTCACACGTATAGATGAAAAGTTGGGTTTGGTATGGATAATGTCTACATGCTAATCAACCAACAGAATAAAAAAAAGTCAAATTCGTTACCATCATGTTACTTGTCGGATACTGTTTAAAAAATATTTATGGATTTTAAAAAATTCGCAGGTATCCATGGATACATGTGAATATTTCAAAAAAAAAATATTATATAAATTTTTAAAATAAAATTTAAATAAAATTATAATAAAAAATAATATAAATTAAATTTTAATTTTTTACCGACAAGAGATACGTGTGGATATAAATAATATGATATTTGCACTTAATCCATTTATAAACGGATATTAAAATACCTATTCCCACAAGTAATATATACTAATACCAATTATTCGTCGCAAATTTAACCTATTGATATCCAGAAACATAGATATTATTATTTGTACTCACATGTGATTACTTTCCAAACTATATCAACACCAATTTAATAAAAAAAATACATCAATTAAATAAAATGGAAACCAAAATAAGAAAAAAAAATCACATTGAATAAATCTTTGGGATAGTAGGACAAAAATGTATGAAGAATGCTAATGAGCACCCTCAAAATACTAGTTAAAGAATAATTAACATGCATTGGTACTATTATTTTTATATTAAAAACTGAAATAATTAAGTACAGGAACTAAAATAATATAAATACATATAATAAATTTTATAAAAACAAAAATATTTTTTATAAAACTTTTAATTATTTGTGAACATTAAATAAAATATTAAACACATTTATATAATATTTATGGATATTTTTGTTCTTTAAATAAATAAAATTATATTAATGATTATTAGATCAAATCTTAATTATTGTTAATTAGAGTCCTAGGAGACCGGTTAGCGATAACCAAAATGTAGTGAGCAAGTGTTTAGTATTTAGGTTTGGAGAGATATAGTAATGGTTGTGAGATGTGGGTATTAAATGTTCCGTTGGAGTGCAATTATTGAAACGTGAAAGTTGTAAGAAGGTGCAACAATAGATTAAGTTTAAAATTGTTTTATGACCCACACACCACTGTAGGCGTCTCCTTCATTCCCCGCTCCCCGTATGTCCTTTCTGCATTCCTCAACCCTCCAAACATAAACAACCTCATATGCTTATTGTCCACCACCATCTCATCCCAATCATTTACTTCTTCTTCTTCTTCTTTTTCTTTTTAATTATATTACATTCTAATCACATTTCAATTTACTTTAATGGACTTTTTTATATCCATAACCCTTCTAAATGTCAATTTAAATTTATGTAACTACAACTAACCTTTATTTTATAAATTGATTATTAGATAAGTTAAACTTAAATTTATTTACTAATATTATATTAAAATTTATCGTAACAGGATTTGTTAAATTATCATGTCGTTCGTTATTTGATTAATCATAAATATATCGTTTCACATACAAAGGGAAATTCAAATGTTAATCTAAGCCTTTTATTAAGTAAAGATGAAAAAGTTAAACACTGTATAAAAAAAAATTCTAAAAACTCATTGTAATAATGTTTTAAATTAAAAGTAGTATCAGATATGCAAATGAACTATGCAAAAATTAAGTTCATGTCTTATTAGTATCGTTTCTTTTTAATTATAAAAAGGTCCATCAATTTTATTGTGAGAGATGTGTTGAAAATTTTGTATTAAAGAGATGAAAACTAATTCACTTTTTAAAAGTACTTTTAATTTTATTTTTCTAATTCATGGAAAAGGTTAATTCATTCATATTACAAATCTATCACAAATCAACAAAAAATTGTCAATAATTTGCAAGAACCCTTTTTCATTTTTCTCAAATCTCTTAAGTTTAATCTTTTTTTTTTCAAATCTTAATTATTCTTTTATCTTCCCAATTTTGAAATGTACACTTCTTCTTATGTTTCAAGCTCTATCCAAACCACCTTTGTCCATATGTAAAACCTATCCAAATTACTTGGAGGACAAAAATTGGTGTACGTGAAATTAAAAAAAAATACAACTTTTATACACATTTAAACACATGATACATACATATACATACATAATATATTATTTATATATTATATATGAATATATATCCAACAAAATGTAATTTGTAGCATTGAAATGCTAGGGTCCCCTTGGATACATGATTCCCTAAGTGCAAAGGCAGGCATTGGCATGTTGTGTGTGTTTTTGAGAAAGGGCAAAGAAAAAGGGTACAAATGCTTATCCCCACACAATAAAAGGCCAAGAATTTGAGGGTACCCACTTTTTTTGGCTCTCTCTGGTTGTTGAGTACAACCAATTTTGGATCTTTTATTTCTCTCTTTCTACACTCAATTTCAAAACCAACTCTCAAAATTGGGAGCTTCAACTATAACCAACCATCTTTCCACAACCCCCAAAAACAAAACAGTACACTTTCCTTTCTTTTCACTTACCATCTCATGTGAATGTTGCACTTCCTCTTCAATAATTCAATCCCTAAATTCAAATAGGATTTCACGTCTTTGTGTTGCAAATATGAGAAAATTTAGTTCTGGTTTTCAAAAAAGTTGTTAGATTTGGTAATAAATCTTTTAGAAATATTAAATGATATTTTGATAATTAAATTTTGATAACTTTTACTTATAACTTGAAATCTTTTAAATATTTTTTAAATATAAAAAAATAAAAATAAATAAATAATTACTTAAATGATATTACCTTAATTATAAAAAAATTATTAAAATTTAGTTGTTAAATTTTTTTATTGTTATTTAAATATCATAGATCACCTGTGGTTTTAGAATAGAAGCAACATTTAATCTTTATATGCATGTGATGTCATTACAAAATTATAATAATCACTTAAAAAAGTGAACTTTGGATAGGGCAATCCATAGCTTTAAAAAGAAAAAAATTTACCATTTTATACATGACCCATTGAAGTATATGATTTTATTATGATTTAGGTTTTAAAAAAAAGTTGAAAAAAAAAGTGAAGCTTATAATTGTTTATAAGGTTAAATATGTTTTTTTTTCCTTAATTTTAGTGAAAATTGAAATTAGTCTCTCTTAAAAACTTTGGTCGAATTTAGTTAGTCCTTCAACTCTAAAAAACCTGGATTTAAACATTTTAACCAAATTTTGTTAAATTTATTTGACGTTTTAAATGCATTTCATGATAATATTTGAGTTTGTTTATACCGTTTGACACATTTCCGTTTCAATGTTAGCTAAAAAACGTGTTTGAAACGTCAAATAAACTTAAAAAAATTTGATTTAAAGAACTAAATTCACGCATTTCATGATAGTATTTGAATTTGTTTACACCGTTTGACACATTTCCGTTCCAATGTTAGCCGAGAAACACATTTGAAACGTCAACTAAACCTAAAAAGAAAATTGATTTAAAGAACTAAATTCATACATTTAAAAAGATGAGGGACTTAATTGGTTTAAAGTTTTCAAGAAGGACTAATTTCAATTTTTACTATAGGGACCAAAAATACATTTAACCCTCGTTTATATTAAATTGACAACTAATTAAACTTTTCATGTACACTAAAAAATAAAGTTCTTATTCAAAGGTATATTATATAAGCATCTAAATTTAGTATTTTATTCTATGCATTAATTAGAAAAAAAATGTAATATATATTAACACTTGCCATAATGAATGGAAAAAGTGATTGGAAATGATGTAACATGTTTTGTGCTTGTGGGAAGTCTTTTGAATTCACAATGTTGAAAAAGAAAGAAGATTGTAATTGAAGAGAAACCAAATTTCAAAGTTCGGCAAAGACACAAAGCAAAATAAATAAAAGTGAATATATCTACTTTGACCAATGAATATAATATATGTGTTGTCACTATTTACTATTGTCTCCTTTACACTCCACTTAGCACGGTAAAGGAAATGTTTGACAAAAACTTATAAATGAAAAATAAATAATTTTTCCATAAATTAAAATTAGTTTATGCATATTTTTAAAGTTTAATTTTGGATAAACTAATATAGAATATTTTGATGAATGTTTAGTTACATAATAGAAAAATAATTAAATATGTTTTTGTCCTTTAATTTTTAATAAAAGTTAGAATTAGTCATTTTTTAAAATTTTAGTCCAATTTAGTTCTTCAATATTAAAATTATAAAATTGTAATTGTGTAAATTTATTTCTTTTAACTAAATTTTGTTACATTTTTAATTAACTAATGATGTTTATCCAACAAGTTATCTAATAAACCAATGCAACATTAAACGTTTTTTTTTTTTTTTTTTCAGTAAGAGTCTTCATTTACCTGGTTTTAATTTATTAAAAATAAAAATATCTTATTATCCACATACTTGTAATTCTTCTTGGGATATCAAATTCCAATTCATAGAAAACTAAATAATTCCAAAAATAAATTAATATTAACAAATTTTATAACTAATTCAGCCAATCTCAAATAGTGAAAAATTAATATCATTTTCGAATAAGAGATAGGAACTCTAACTTTATTCATCTATTGCTTTAGTTCACCTATAACTTCAATAAATGTTTATTTATTACTAAACGTTCACTATAATCTCCCTTAATCAAATAAATCAAGCAACAAAGATTTAGGCACATTAAAAATACCATTTTTCAACGTATCTTTTCCATATTTATAGAACTCATTTTCATTATCAACAACACACACGATCACAACATTTAATTATTTGAAATATGAAGGCATCGCCCTCTAAAATAATATTACATACCAAAAAGAATATGCTATATTTTTTATTAGCTCATTGTACACATATATTAAATCACAAGATGCAATAAAATTTTAAGGGTAATTGAGCATGATGCAATAAAATCCTTTTATGTAAAAGAATCTAAAAATTTCAAAGGGAAACAATAAAATCCGAAAGAAGAAAAAAAGTAAGTCAAACCTATAAGAGTGTTCAATTTGTATGAGGATTTGCTTGGAAAAGATAGAAAGAATTCACAAAAGTTGTTAAAGAACTTTATAGATGACTTTTTATTCTTTAAATATAAATTTTAATTGTTTGTCAATAATTGACTCTTTAAAAAAAATGTATGTTCCTAATAATATTTGTAATCATATAAATTGCCTCCAAATAAAAATTACACAAATTAAACAAATATTCTTCAACAAATAAAATCATATAAATTGTCTCCAAACAAAAATTACACAAGTTAAATAAATATTATTCTTCGACAAATATTCATAACCACCTAAAGAGGTTATTCCCAAATCTTTTTAGAATTTATTCAACAAAAATAAGTAACATAACAATGTAGAACAAACTTATAAAAATTTAAAGATGCATGTCTAAAGTCTCACGTTGACTATAAATAAGATAATTTTATAATATATAAATAGGTGTAATTATTACTTTATAAATTAATTTTATAAAATTAAATTACACTTAAAATTCAATTCCTAATTATGACAGTTTTTCTATTATGAATCCTTGTATGGAAAATTGCAATAAATGTAACATCATATTTAATAAATAAACTTAATTAAAGAAAATATCACATACAATATAATATAAAGAGCCATACAGTGAAGTATGTAACGTCCCTACTGGATATTACTTAATTAAAATAAATAAATAATAATTTAAAACAAACCTCATGATTTTATTATTTCAAAATGCGAGAAAATTTAAATCATTATTCAATGCGCCATAATTTAAATAAAACTAGGGTAGTAAAATTATTACAAGTTCCAAAATCCGACAAATGAAGAGAAAACATAATAAAATCCCTACCTCAAGAGTCCCTAAGCTAGCTCTCACTCTGTCGCTATGCATCAACAACATCACTTGGAATATCATCTGCTCCTGTATGATAAATCACACGATCATCGCCAAACACAAACAAAAAGGGTGAACTCATAAATAAATAACACGTCAGTTAATAATATCAAAATACACCCAACTGTTTGATTTTAATTAGTTCTTGGCCAAGACCTTAATTACCATAAGGATTTTCAACCTTCAATTCACACAAATAGTTAACCTTGGACTCAAGATTTATGATGCTCACACGAATCTGCCCGCTCGTGGTCCTGCCTCTATGAACCTCCCTGTGACAACAATTTTTGTTTTTTATTTAATTATTATTATTATTATTTCCTATAATATACTTATAAAATTTAAAGGCAAAATTATACATAAAATATTCATATATATATATATATATTTATTTACAATACTGTATGCATCTTATATTTACACTGTTTAGTACATCTTATATTTCCTACAGTACAAGAGGAAAAAAAAAGTTATTTATTTACAGTTTTCCCCTCATATACTAGCTTTCAAACAGGTGGAGGGAAAAGGTTATGGATAAGGTTCACTTGGACTGTTGGGGGTAAATAGAAGGCAACTCCAATTTGTCCTTCAATGACAATTGGCGCGTTTGGAGCAGAGAGAAAAGTAATAGTAGAGTTTCCCGTTCCCTCAAATAAAGAACTCAAATAATCAAAGTAAAAAGATAAAGTGATAGATGTCCCCTCCCCTTACCTTATTTATCATGGAAATTATACCAAGGTTGTACTAAGACTTTGATGATATATAAATTTATTTATTTTTCCTCTTTCTTCCTTCTCACACGCACAACTTCTTCTTCTGTTTCACTTTTTTTTTCTTTCATTCTCAATATATCTCCTCTCTTCCCATTTCATCCTATTTATACTATTATTTGTAATGATTACTGTTAGAATAAATAGTCTTAAAGGAGATTCATTTTCCTAGGAGCATGCTTTAGATCTAGTTCCTAGAAGCATGCTTTAGTCCTAGTTCCTAGGAGCATGCTTTAGTTCTAGTTCCTAGGAGCATCTTCTAGAATTCTCCTCTTTCCTCTCATCCATTGTATCTCATGTACTATAAATATTGAAACCTAAGAGGAGAGAACACCCACTCTCAAATTCACTCTAAAATCTTCTTCTCTTTAATTTCAAGTTGGTATCAGAGCGGGTCGATCCCGCTCTGCCTGTCTCTGTCAAAGGACTGGTCTTCCGTCGTCCGCCGTCCGTCGCTGTCCGCCGCCGTATTTTTGCCATCCAGCACCTGGGTTCGGATCGCCTCGAGGAGCGCAATCCAACCCCGATGGTCGCGCCTTCGTTCGCTGCTTCACGCGCCGTTCAACGTCGCTGCTTCCATAGGCGCGTGGGTCTCACAGATCATCTCCAGACCACCTTCGTCTGACTCGTCGGAGCACCGTGAGTCCATATCTGTCCTTCGTTTCTGGTTTCACAGCGTTTTGGTGAGTCTCCTAGGGTTCTCTCTCCTAAAACCCTAAGATTCTTTCTTGAAGCCCTGTTTTTTGTTCGGTTCTGTTGTTTTTTTTTTCAGATAGTCCACCAGCTACTGTCAACTTATCATGTCTTCAGGGAGTACTCCATCTTTTTCGGGCACTACTTCCATAATTTCGGAAAAATTAAATGGAAAAAATTACTTGTCTTGGTCTGCATCTGTGGAACTTTGGTTCCTTGGTCAAGGGTTTCATGATCATTTGGAAGAAGATGGAAGCTCAGTGCCACAAGATCAAATTCAGCAATGGAAGAAAACTGATTTTCAGCTTTGTGCTCTACTTTGGCAATCAGTAGAGCCTAATATTTTGAGTACGCTTAGGGCCTTTAAAACATGTCATTCTTTTTGGAAGAAGGCCCAAAATATATTCGCAAATGATATCCAACGGCTCTACGATTCGGCTAATCGACTATCTTCTTTAAAGCAATCTGACAATGATATGGTAACTTTTATGGCTGAAGCTCAATCTGCTGTTGAGGAATTAAAGGTGTTCTTAGAAGTGGACTCATTAGAAGAAATAAAAGGAAAGTTGGATAAGTTTTACATGGTTATGATTCTTCGAGCAATGAATCCGGAATTTAATCATATTAGGGATCAAATTCTAACTAGTCAAGAAGTCCCTTCTATGGAGAACCTGATAACACGTCTCCTTCGTGTTCCATCCCTTAAGCATAGAAATGTCTAAGAGAATGCTGAGTCTTCTGCTATGATTTCATTTCGTGGTAAAGGAAATCGTGGTGCTAGAGGGCGTCCCCAATGCACATATTGTAAAAGAATGGGCCGCACTCAAGAGAATTGCTACTCACTACATGGCTTTCCTGGAAAGACAACCAATATTTCCAAAGCTGAAAGTTCTGAGACAAAATTCTCTGAAGAAGAATATCAGGAATATTTAAAGTTGAAATCCAGCAACCTAGCTCAATCATCTACAACTCCTAGTTTGTCAACTGCCTGCATTTCACAATCTACGGAGAGTCACAACCCATGGATTATTGACTCAGGTGCATCTGATCATATTTCTGGTAATATCTCCTTGTTCTCCCCTCTCTCCTTTCCTAAAACATCTCATTTCATAACCCTTGCTAATGGATCCAAAGTAGCTTCCCAAGGAATTGGTCAAGTTTCTCTTTCTCCTTCTTTGGACTTAAAATTTGTTCTTTTCGTTCCTGAGTGTCCCTTTAGTCTCATCTCTTTAAGTCAATTAACAAAATCATTAAATTGTTCAGTAACCTTTGATGCCAACTCTTTTGTCATACAGGAACGTGGTACGGGTCAGATGATTGGCGAAGGACATGAATCTAGAGGCCTTTATTACCTTGGTTCTAGCCCATCTATATCTTGTGTTGCTTCATCTCCTAAATTGCTACATGACCGCTTAGGACATCCTCATTTGACGAAACTAAAGAAGATGGTCCCTGAACTCAATAGTCTCCAAACTTTGGAATGTGAATCATGTCAATTAGGGAAATATGTGAGGTCTTCTTTTCCTAAACATTCTGAATCTAGATGTGATTCTGTTTTTTCTATTATACATTCTGACATTTGGGGGCCAAGCTGTGTGTCATCTTCTGGCTTCAGATATTTTGTTACTTTTATTGATGAGTTTTCTAGATGTACCTGGATTTATTTAATGAAGGATCGTTCTGAACTTTTGCAAATTTTTAAATCCTTTTTAAATGAAATTCGAAATCAATTTGGGAAAATAATCAAAATTTTCAGAAGCGATAATGCTAAAGAATATTTTTCCTCTGAATTATCCAAGCTCTGAAACTCACATGACATTTTGCATCAGTCTACTTGCCCTCATACACCTCAACAAAATGGTATAGCAGAAAGGAAGAATAAACATCTAGTTGAAATTGCTCGTACCTTATTGCTTGGTGCAAATATGCCGATTCATTATTGGGGTGATGCTATCCTAACTGCATGTTATCTCATTAACAGGATGTCTTCTTCTTCTCTTAAAAATAAAGTTCCTTATTCCATTCTATTTCCAAAAGAGCCTCTCTTTCATATCACTCCACGTGTTTTTGGTTGTCTATGTTTTGTCCATGACATGTGTCCAGGTCTAGACAAACTCTCAGCAAGATCTATCAAATGTGTCTTCTTGGGTTATTCTCGTCTTCAAAAAGGATATCGATGTTACTCTCCCGATACCAAGAAGTACTACATGACTGCCCATGTCACCTTTGTTGAGCAATCTACCTTCTTCCCTACTACTACTTGTGATTCAAATTCTATCCAACATGTTCTACCTATTCCCTTCATTGAGTCTCCGGCTCCGATAGTCCAAAATACCGTACCCGATCCTATTGAGTCGTTGTCGCCACCCATTATTACTTATCAACGCAGGAACCAAATGGCTAGACCAATACTCCAAGGTGAGTCCTCTTTTGAAGGTCATTCTCCATCATCACCTGGTACCACGACTCCTGATCATGATGATTTGAATTGGCCCATTGCCATCTGCAAAGGTACACGATCTACTCGAAATCCTCATCCTATTTACAATTTTCTTAGTTATCACAAGGTATCTCCTTCCTATTTCTCTTTTATTTCTTTTGTCTCTTCCATTACTATTCCTAAAACTGTGAAAGAAGCACTTGATCATCCTGGGTGGCGACAAGCCATGATTTCTGAAATGCAGGCTCTTGAACACAACAAAACATGGGAGTTAGTTCCTCTTCCTTCTGGGAAAAAGACAGTAGGTTGTCGTTGGGTCTATGCCATTAAAGTTGGACCCAACGGTGAAGTTGATCGACTTAAGGCACGATTGGTGGCCAAAGGATACACTCAAACCTATGGACTTGATTACAATGATACTTTTTCACCAGTAGCCAAAATGACTACTGTCAGACTCTTTCTTGCAATGGCAGCCATTCGTCATTGGCCCCTTCATCAACTAGACACTAAAAATGCTTTTCTGCATGGAGATCTTAAAGAGAAAGTTTACATGGAGCAACCTCCTGGATTTGTTGCTCAGGGGGAGTCTGGTTTGGTTTGTAAGTTACGTCGCTCTCTCTATGGTCTCAAGCAATCTCCACGTGCTTGGTTCGGGAAATTCAGCCACATTGTTCAAAACTTTGGGCTGAAACGCAGTGAGGCAGACCACTCTGTTTTCTATTGCCTTACCTCTCCTGGAAAATGTGTGTACTTAATAGTGTACGTCGATGATATAGTGATCACAGGCAATGATGTTGGTAAAATCTCTCAGTTAAAAGAACACTTATGCCATCATTTTCAAACCAAGGATCTTGGAACTCTAAAATATTTTCTGGGTATAGAAGTAGCCCAGTCAAAGGAAGGAGTTGTAATTTCTCAAAGGAAATATGCTCTTGACATCCTTAAAGAGACAGGTATGATCGACTGTAAACCAGTGGATTGTCCCATGGATCCAAATCAGAAATTAATGGCAGAACAGGGAGAAGCTTTCTCTGATCCAGAAAGGTACAGAAGACTAGTTGGAAAACTTATTTATCTTACTATTACCAGACCAGATTTATCCTTTACAGTTGGTGTTGTGAGTCAATTCATGCAGAATCCGTCTATCGATCATTGGAATGCTGTCATTCGTATTCTAAGGTATCTTAAAAAAGCTTCAGGACAAGGACTACTTTATGAGGATAAAGGGAATACTCAAGTTTTTGGATATTGTGATGTTGATTGGGCTGGTTCTCCTATGGATAGACGTTCTACCACAGGATATTGTGTTTTTCTTGGAGGAAATATAGTCTCGTGGAAAAGTAAAAAGCAAAATGTTGTTGCACGATCATCTGCTGAAGCAGAATATAGAGAAATGGCATCCCTAACATGTGAATTTATATGGGTTAAACAATTTCTACAAGAAATAGGTTTTTTCAACATTCAACCAATGAAGATGTATTGTGATAATCAAGCTGCTCTCCACATCGCTTCTAATCCAGTGTTTCATGAAAGGACCAAACATATTGAAATTGATTATCACTTTATTCGAGAAAAAGTGATGACCAAAGAAATTTGCACAGAATTTGTAGGATCAAATGAACAACTTGCAGATGTATTAACAAAATCCTTGAGAGGTCCTAGGATTGAATTTATATGTTCCAAGCTTGGCACATACAATTAGTTCAAATTTAACCCCATTTCCTTTGGTTTTTCTAATTGCGTTTCAATTGAATTATTGGTTCGCAATTTTTTTTTCTCCACAGTAACATAATAGAATGACATTTATTGTTACTTTATCCTTTCATTTTTTTTTATAATTTTTTTAGCTTATATGCGTTATCCACTTGTTACCCTTTTATTATATTTTTTTTTTATTTTTTCTTGCTTTAATAGAATTACCTTATACAGTAATAATTTAATATTAATTTCAATGTATAAAAATCTTAAGTTTAATTTGAAAATATATATTTCATATATAAGTGATTTTAAAAAAATCTAATTAATCTTATTAGGATATATTTTAAATTTGTCCTCAATAATTCTTAAATTATATGAAAACGATAATTATAATTTCATAAAATATTCTTACTAAAAAAATATATATCTCTTTTATTTTATTTGTTTATATTATTTTTATTTATTTTTTTTGATGTTACACTCCTCGCTCGTAGTCCTGCTCTACGAACCTCTCCGCTTGTAGTCTTGCTCTACGGACCTACCCGCCCGTAGTCCAACACATGTGATCCACCAACTACGAACCTCCCCGCTCGCAGCATCTCTCAAGTGTGTGCAAGAAACATACGAACCTACCCCCTCGTATCCTCACACGAAACTAACAGGATATGAATCTCCCCACTCATATCATCACGTGTTCACCACCATCCATGAACCTACCCGCTCATGGCACAACATCTCCTGATCCAAGTCTCGCATCACTGCGTACAAGTAACACACGCAACCCATTACCTACAGCGTTATCGCCTGGCGCAACATAAGCGCTGCTAGGCGAAATTTTTTTGCAAACCGCCTGGCGGGACACCATTGCCGCCAGGTGCCAAGCCTCTCCCAGACGCACTGTTTAGGGTCTATCGCTTGACGGAGCACACCTTGCCGCTAAAAGCCACTCGTTGCAGGGACATCCCTGCTGCTCCTATCGCATGGCGGACACTCACAGATCTCCAGGCGCTATACCAGTGGCGAGAATCAACTGGTTTTTGGCACCCACTCAGATTTTCCTACACTCTCCAAAATACCTCCTAAGGTATTAGCGTACTCTCATTCCCCAGTGTTGAACTCTTGGTAACCTACCACCATTATATAAATCAAGTACTTATAATTCAAATTACTAATTCCTCTATTCAAGGCCTCTAACTCCCCAAGTACTCTCTCATTATATAAGGCTCAATCAAGCATATGGAAATAACCATCAATCCAGTATCTTAAATCAGACACCCTATTACTACTACTACTACTACACTACAATAGTATCCAAACTTTTCACTCACTTACCTCTCACGTAATATGTACAAACTAACACAATTCTTCACATTAAGGCATCGAAATCTTCATACCTCTCTCATTCACTTACACTATATTCTTCTCACTTTGTCTCTAACAACCTACACCACCAAGACTATAACATCCCGGTAGGATATTACTTAAAAAAAAAAGTTAAACAAGGCAGAAATAATCACCTCATTTATTAAATAATCCATTTCCCAAAAACACGGGAAATTTTCAAAACATCTAAATTTAATATCCACTATAAATAGACAAAATACTCATAATTCTTCCTTACAATTTGAAAATCCAAAACAATAATTTAATTACATGAAAACTAAAGGAAAGCATTTATAAAATCCCCTCGTACTCTGAGCCCACTCTCCGTCACTAAGCGTCTCCTGACTCACTTGAAACATCATCTGCTCCCGGATAATAAATTACCCGATCATCGCCACACACAAACATATAGGGTGAGCTATGCACATAAACATAAATAAATATGAAATAATCCCCCAGCCCATTCATAAATATTTAATGGTTTCCAAAAACACCCACTTTCCCACACTCATAACCAATATGAGTTCATGCAAGTACTCTAAATCTGGGATTTCATGTGCTTCCACGGCCATCCTCGCTCGTGGTCCAACCTACAAGCCTATCCCGCTTGTAGTCCTGCTTCATGGACTCTTACGCCCGTTCATCCGAACTCCTCGCTCGGACCCGAACACGCATACCCACCTTTCCTACTATGAACTCCCTCGCTCATAGCATTCTCAAGTTGAGCATAAGATGAAGTCCCTCACTCACTTATCCCAGCGAGAGTACCTTTAGTGAACTAAACTGTTCACATTCCGCATGCAGTCCACCCATCACGAGCTCCTCGCTCGCGACTCAAACCAAGCACATCCCAAATCCTAAGGACTTAGTCCTTCAAGTCCAAACACCACAAACACATGCATATAACTTCCTATATTTAGGAAAGAGTACACAAACCAGCTCATAAAACACACACAAACATAGAATTCGCAGCATTCTCGCTTAAGCCAGGGACCCTCGCCCAAGCTAGTCCATCAACTTCGCTCAAGGTAACCCGCCTCGCTTGAGTGAGTGTGTAATAGTGGTTGCACCACACCATCTCGCTTAGGCAAGCCCAGCTCGCCTAAGCGAGTCATACATTCGCTCAAAACACACAAACCTCGCCTCAACGAGAAATTCGACGCAAACTGCATCAGACCACAACGAGACCTTGTAAGACCCGGGAAAATTAAATAGTTATTTAATTAATTATTTAATTAGGACGGGTAGCGAGAACATTTAAAGCAATAAATACGAGGAGCTATGACATGAAAGAGTACTAGCTCAAGTGGTTGAGAGTACTTTATTGTGTGTGAGGACTTGGGTTCGAGTCCTATGTGTGCCACTTGGATGTTATTTAAATTATGTGTTTTTGTGTGCTTATATATTGAACTCGTATGGATGATGATAAATCCTTAAAA
>Ga0214543_1002237_pt1 | contig 38109 bp, 15 predicted proteins | sample CNSS2metaG_FD_160094 | JGI IMG/M metagenome (GOLD analysis project Ga0214543, IMG submission 160094) | Root nodule microbial communities from cowpea collected in UCLA plant growth center, Los Angeles, California, USA - CNSS2 | ecosystem: Host-associated > Plants > Roots > Nodule | place: USA...
GGGGTGGGGTTTCTAAATGGAAGCGTGAGAGTTTGGGAATTTTTTAGAGTGAAGAGGAAAGGGGTTCTGTTGGAAAGAGAATGGGGTAAGGGTGAGAGAGTGAGAATTTTTCGGAGTGAAAAGAAAAAAGGTTTTGTTTCAAGATGTTTAAAAGAATGGGGTAAGGTGAGAGAGTGAGAATTTTTCGGCCCACGCGCGAAAGTGAGCTTCCACTTTTACCAGCCACATTGTTCAGCTTTTAATTAAATTCAAAAAAGAAAATAAAATGGAATGTGTCAGGACACGTAAGGTGGTAAGGGAAGTAGTAAAAGTTAGTAGTCATTTTATCATTTTCCTTTTATATTAACTTGTCAAAAAATTGATTCTCATGCACTCAACTTGAATGAAAAGCAAATGTATATATCCTCCAATCACTTTACGCAATTGCATTAGTTCTGATAACTCTGTCATGGTGCAACTAAGGTTCGATATGGTGATTTTTTTAATTATTAAATTTTTACAATTTTTTCTCATCATCGTTTAAATGATTTTTTTTGAAATACTAAAAGTTTAAATACACTTTTAAGTGTTGTACTTGGAGAATGAACCAGAAAACAGATTTTGAAAAGGGGGAAAAATATAATTCATAAATTTGATTTTTAGTTTTAAAGAAATCATGTTATTGAAGTTTATGTAATGACTTTTTCACTGTTGCTATGTTTATGATGGTCATTGTCACCACAATTAGCAGTATCTCCACCATAGTTACTTTTAGGATGTAAAGAAGTGACATCACATTTTCAAATCAATTTAATTCCACTGCATTTTGGTGAATTAAGTTTAGTCACTGGGTATTGGTCAAGCATAACAATTTAGAATTGAATTAAATAACCGAGTTTAGTAAGTTGTTGAACCCAACCTAACTATTTAATGAATACAAAATAAAGACATTAAATGTCTGACAAATTTGTTATAAAGGTAATTGTATATTTTATTACATAATAATATTTTATACTCATACATACTTACATATATTATGTATTTTCGTTATTTTATCAAAATTATGAAATATTAAATAATTTATTTTAGATAATTTTGGTATATTGTGGTTTTTTTTTATTCACCGGTAACCCAAGTACACCAAAAAGAATGATGGGTTTAGTTACAAAATAAACAAAAAAGTACAAACTCAACATTAATTAAATTTGATCGAGTTAAGCGAAAATAGAAGAAATCGCTCGATCTATAGTCAATCAATCTCATCTTTAGCAACCAATAACTCACATGATTCATAATTATCTACCTTATAATAAATTTGGGTGGAGAAGTTTTAGAAGATAATTATTTTTATAAAGAAAATTAAAATGGTCTATGATAATTGTGTTATTTGAGTAGAACGTTTTAAAAAAAATCATGAAAACAAATAAATTATTTAAAATGAGATAATTTGAAACTTCACATAAAAATAAATTTTTTAAATTCTTTCATAATTTAATTGTTTTTCTTATTTCTTTTATCAATTTTGGTTTGGATATTATTATTGGGATCACTATATTTTGATTAAGTTTAACTATTTTTTTTCTTAATGTTCATACGAATTATTTTATTTGATTTAACTTATTAAGGTCATTTTGTTGTTGTAATTTATTATTATTTTTATTTAACATTAATAAAAAAATTCAACTAATATTGAAAATAATATTTTTTACTAATAAATATTATAATTTTCCTTGTCGATAAGTGTAGTGTCTGTTTTTCTATCACCAACATCAATATTATTACTTATTTAAATTTTGTTGATGTTTTTTTATAATATTAATAATAAAATTCAACTAACATAAATTATAACTTTTTTCTTCTTTTAATCTCGACTTCACCTTTTCAGCCACATTAATCTGAAAGTAAAAAAAAAAAAAAAAACTTGGGTCAACATTATTACAAAAATAACTTAAATAATTTTAATCGAAACAACGAATGTGTTTTTAATACATTATCTGGATTATAAAGTTTTGTCACTATTTTGTTCTTATAAAATATTTTTAAGAGCAGAGAAAGTAAAAAATATTTAAATTATGTTTGACTTTTATTCGTAAATAATATGAGATTTATCGAGTGCACAAAATATTAACTGTATAAAATAAAAAAAATAATTAATATTAATATTTTTAATTAATAATTATTTTCTGATTGAATAGTTTTTACCTTGAATGATAATTAAAATATTTTATCTAAATAAAAAAATTAAAATTTAATAAATTTAAATCATTTCATTCAAATTAAATATTTTAAAATGTATCAATTGAATACATTTGAATGTTGGACATTCTTATCCGAAGTTACTCTGTTTTTTGTATTAACAATTAGTACTATTTGTTAATATGTACTGGAAAAAAATTAAGTTGACATCAATAAAAAAATTAAAAGAAAAACTTAAATCAACCTGATAGAATTAATATCAACCAATATTAGCATAAATAATTGTAGTTAATATAGTTAATAAGTATTGGAATATGAACATAGTAAAAATGTCAAAATTTATGATGATACCGAATATACCCTTATTTAAAAAAAATTGTAAAAAAAATTGTAGTGGATATCAAAAGTTGTAATAATTTATTTGCAAAACACACATGCAAAATAACATTTCCATGATACTAATATCATTCATTCTCAGAGAATTTATGTTTTAACATTATATACACCATTGAGCTATTATGCCATTAACGCACTTGTATTCTTTTTACGTGATTAACAAAATTATGTATGGTATTTTTCAATATTTTACTATTTATTTAAGTATATGTAATTTTTGTTTAATAGAAACTAAATACACCTTTTTTAAATATTAACATTATATCTAATTCTTATCGTACAAATTATTCATGTCACTTGTGTTTATTATTATTTTTATTTATTATGATTATATTTTTGACTGTCTAGTTTATATCAAAATTTAAAATGTTTATGTTTATTATTTTTTATAGAATGAATAAATTGTTATTTTTTATTTATAATTTATATTCGAGGAGCTTTCAGTGAAGTGAAATAAGATGTAACAATCTTTTTTTAAATTTGTAACCATTTAAAAAAAAAAGAAGCTGAATGTAAAAACTCAAAATAAAAAGTAAAGTTTCATTTTAAAAATTTTCAAACCTTGACGCTGAACAAAATCTGGAAGAACGATGTCACGTTCAAAAATTTCAAATTTTGAAAGAAGGAGTTGCGTTTGGCAAAGGGCTTTCCCTTTTATTTGCATTCGTTAAACGACGTCGTGGTTGGTTGAGATTTTTATTCTGGTCCCACGAAATTTAATGGGCTGGGCCAATGAGGGTCCACCGATGAAGGAACCCAAAAAGAAAAAGATTATTGAAGTACCAAGAATACCAATAAAGAGTGACAGAGAATAGGTTCCCAAAAAGTAAGAAAGAACTAGAATTAAACTCAAGAGACGGTCATAACTTTATCTTTCTCTCCAAGATTCTATTTTTAAAACCTGTCATAACTAAAGTTGCTCAAAAACAGATTTACCTATACAAAAAGAAGGAAAATATAACATATAGAAATGATTTGATTTCTTGGAAGAGAGGTTAGGTTCGCTGGGTGTTAAATATATGCGTATATATTGCACAAACCAACAGTCGCAAAATTTGATGCTTCCCGCTTCTTTCTCCGCTACACTGTTCACTCTCTTTCTCGCTCAACTTTCTTCTCCTTCATTTTCACTTTCTTCCTTCTTCTAGGTATTTTCTCTTTTCTCACGCGTCTTAGCACTTTTTTTTTTCTCCGTTGAAGTTTTCTTCACTTTAGAATGATTGTTTCCATTGTAGTATGTTTCTGAGACCAGTTTAGGTATCCGGTTATTTAGTTTGGGTTTCTCTCTATGCGGTTTCTGTTTTATTGTTGTTTCCGGAGTTTTCTGGGGAGAATAATATGTAAATATCATTTTGTTATATGCTTTGTTTTTTATATGTCAAGGGGAGGAGGGAATAACGCATGGAATTTTGTTATTATGAGTTTTTAAGACAAAATAAAATTGTATTTTTCCTGCTTGTGACAAAATTATACTAGATTATTTGAAAGAAAGATGTGTTTTGAATTTTTGGCCCGCTTTAATGCTATTTATCTACGTGTGGTGGTGGTTTGGATTGGGGGAGAAAGGATAATCCTAGCTTTCTTCTCTTATTGTGTCCTTCTCTCAAGAAGAACGAATCAAAATTCAATTTTGTTAGTTTTGTTTAGATTCAATCATACAATGAAATTGTGTCCTTGAATTATTGCATTAGGGTTGTAGAAAAATTGCTAAATTTGTGCTTGAGTGTGAAATTTTATTGAGTTCTTATTTGTATGGCTCTGTGGTTTGTACAGCAATGTCGAGTTTTACTGCCGTAGCACTGGATAGGTTGATAGAGCCGGGAGCTTCAAATCCGGTTGATAAATCTAGTCCAACTTCAATTCCTATCCCGAACTCACAGAAGCTAGAGAGGAGTACTAAAGCGCTTGCCAATAAAAGTAAGGCTCTTCGTCCTCCATTGAAGCCTACGCTTTATTCCACTCCTGAGGTGACACCCCTTCCGGAAACTCCTTCCTCGTTCCCTCCTTCACCATACATCATCAACCACAAACGTCGTGGTCCAAGTCTCCTAATCAAGAGTTCCTCTGATGTGGATATTCATGATGATGAAAATGCTAATGACAAGAACTTCGTTGATGCTGTTGTTGCAAGTTCAGCTGGTGACCTCCATGTTACTTTAAAGAACACTGAACTTGTTAAAGAGGATAAGAAGGTGAATGGTGTCTATGATGGCAAACTGGATAACAGCAATGGTGCTGACCTTGCAAATTGTCCCAGAGAAACTGGAAGTAGTAGCTTAACAGATTATTTACTCAAGGAAAGGTCACTGACATTGAATCTGGACAGAGCTAGAGAGGTTGATGAAGACTTCTTTGATCCAGCAGATTCAATGAGTTTTGCAAGCAACACAGATGGAGAAGAGAATGCAACGGACCTTTCTATGAAATTTAGCAGTCCTATTGGGGAATATTATGATGCATGGGAAGGTAAATTGGGTTAGCTTTACTGCTAGTTATTTCTTTTACCGAGGAGCTAACAATCTTATGGTGTATTCATCTACTAATCATATAGGAGAGGTGAAGGATTATTCGATAATAATATGTAGTGTCCAATATATATTCATGTCCATTAGCTTACTTGGCTCTTTTCTTTCTGTAGAATTTTCTTCCACCAGCACGAGTCAAAATTCTACACACGATGTTGATACTGAAGTTGAATTGCGTGAATTGAGATTAAGTCTGTTGATGGAGATCGAGAAGCGGAAGAAAGCCGAAGAATATCTAAATAGCATGAGAAGCCAATGGGAATGTATTAGGCAAGGATTATATCAAGCAGGAATTATATTGCCTGCAGAGCTTACTTCTGTTGCGAAGGATGAGCAGATAATTTCTGATGGTGTGGAAGATCTATGTCAACAAGTTCATATTGCTAGGATTATATCAAATACCATTGGAAAAGGAATTGCCAGGGCGGAGGTAGAGAAAGAGATGGAAGCTCAACTAGAGGCAAAGAACTTTGATATTGCTCGACTTATGGAACGTCTCCATTGTTATGAGACCATGAATAAGGAGATGTCTCAGAGGAACCAGGAAGCAGTAGGTGAGACTCGTCATTTAATTGGTCTATAATTGTGTTGATTAAGGAAACATATCAATTGTTGTTTATTCTCCATTTAACTACATATATGATATATTCATTAAGCTGTGCTAGTTTTTTTATTTGTTAACTTATTTTTCCTCAATGCACAATTATCATTCTGCTGTGTATTTAATTTATCTATATTAGATTGGTACAATTATATATGGTTTAGGGATATGTTGATAGACATGAGTGTATGGACTGGTTGTTTTTATGTCTGTTCAAGTTTGATTCTCCTGGGGTGGAGACGGGGGTTTTACCAGGTCACTCCAAATTTATGATTTTGTTTTATTTTATATTTGATTAATTTGTTAATCTGGTTTATGTTTTTGGCTGTCTTATCTAGAGATGGCACGGCGTGAGAGGCAAAGGAAGAACAAGAGGCAGAGATGGATTTGGGGTTCCATCACAACTGTGATTGCTCTTAGTACTGCTGCATTAGCATGGTCTTATCTCCCTATGGAAATAGGATCATCTTCTGCTGAACTTGATCTGATTCCTGAACATGATGATGCAGCCAAGTAATTTACAACATAACCATTAGATGCAATGCCGTATTATGGTAGGTAGGAGAGAGCAATAAAAGTCTTACATGCCACTACATGGTCAGCTTCCTCTTTTTTTATCAGTAGCAATTTTCTGGCAGTCTGAGGGTGCTAGCGGTTTCACTTGGAAATTTTGAGACTTTTTTTAACCTTGGGATCCATCCGGCACAATGCTGTCATGAGAATTCTCTGTTTCAGCAGTGAAGAATGTCCTTGTAGAATTCTGACTTGATTGAGCCTTGTTTATGTTGGTTTGTGGTTGTCAAATACAAATATTTCGTAATTTGTTGACACTACAGGTAGAAATAGGTCACATCACAGATGCATTCCCTTGTTATATCGATTCAGATAAATCACTGTTAATAGCAATAATCCTACTCTACGTATTTTCTGTGCCATGTTAGTTGTATATATTGTAGTTGGATCCTTCATGTGTGTCCCTTTCATTTTATGGTTTGTCTAATCTGCATTAGGTTCCGATTCAAAAAGGTCTCTTCTCCATGCAAACCTCCACCCCCAAAACCCCTTTATGTCGCTTCTTAATTAAGTGTCTTCCTATTGACCTGAAATAAGATAGAAGACATCTATATTTCTCGGCCATTTCTTGTTCCATACCCATCTTCAAAACTTAAATTATTAAGCTTTCATAAAGATTATTTTTGTTTTCTTACAAAACTTAGTTGACCAAATTTTAGGTAGATTCTCTTATTAGGTTTGCCCCAACCAGTATTCCTAAGTAATGATAACACCTCGTTAGTTATAAGAGTTAAAATTAATCATTAATTTTTCATTCTCACTTTTTAATCTCTAATTAAAAATTAGATGATGACACTTCTGATGGTCACAAAACAATGACAATTTTATAAATGACAACTGTAAATTTGAATGTGTCGAGTGAGTTTGCACAAACGAGCAGGTTGAAATAACATAAAAAATGATCATGTATCGATAATGGGAAAAAGATTGAACAAGTTAAACCCGAAGAGAAAGAAGTTGGAGCATTGTATGAGGAAGTGACATGCGTGTGAAAACCTAACGGGAGAAATGGAAAGGCGAGACAAATGCACGAGCCTAAGGTGATGTTTTGAAGTGTTAGATTTCCTCATTTATTGCGCCAATCGTGGAGATATCCTTCACAAAAAATCTCTCTTCTCACGCATTCAGACCCACGCCTCAACTTATCCCCACCAAACTCCTCTTCTTTTCCTACTTTATTCATCGCAAATCTACATACCCTTTAAATGCCTTTTTTTCTATATGTTTTTTCTTTCCACTATTAGATCAATTGAAAATTTTATTTTAAATAAAAACAATAAAATCGAATGCATAAAAAATTTTATAAACATTAACTACTATGATTTTATATTAAAATTTTTATCAATTTTTTTTTTATATTAAATGTTACTATAATTTTTCATACAAAAAACTTGTATTTTCTTGGTAACGAGTCTTTTATTCTATCTTGCTAATTAAAATTTTAACACAAACTTATCTCAGTAATCTCAGTTCACACTCGCCATAAATTTATAAGTTTAATTAAAAATGAGTTCCCTTAATCCGGTTCACTTTTTAATAAATAAAAACTTTTGTAATCCGATTATCCAGTACAAATTTGTGGGTTAATCTTTAGAATACTTTGTTCTTTCAATTTATTTTATATATTTATTATTACACAATCCAAATGAATTATTTGACTCATTGTTTTATAACACTACAATTAAAATATTTGTCTATTTTACTAAATATTATTATAAGATAATAGTTGAAAAATAGTATTAATTTATCAATTTATATACTTAAAAGTAATAAATAATTATAATAAAAATTTGTAAAACATGATTGTTATCGGTGGATCGTGAATTTCATCTGGAACCCAGTTTAAACTAGATTAATCCGTGCGGAGTCAAATTTCATATATAAAAAAATTAAATCTTTTTAAATCCAACCCGAGTTGTAATCTGGGTACCAAAAGTTTAAATAGAAAAACTTAATTAGATAAAAGAAATGTTATAAAAGACTTTAGTTTTAGTATGGTTTGTTTATTTACATAGGTTTCTGTATTGCATTATTAAAAGCAAACCCCAGACACAAATATAGTTAGTTGAGAAACTGAATGTTGGATATTATTAAGAGGTTCTACCGACTGGGCTAGGTCTAATTCCAAGCATATGGCAATGCAAATGGTTGGGGGCGGGACAGAAGAAGGATGGCATCATTACAGTAGTGGTGGACCCCATCAAACTCACCCTGCCATAACAGCAGATGCTGCAAATCATGGGTCCAATTTCAGTGTTAACTTTTAACCAAACTATGCCGCGTGAAGGATCAGATTCAGATACCAGAATAGATAGGCATCGGAAAACAACACAAAACCAAGAAAATGTTAATTAATTCACACACACCACTGCAACCAGCCCTTCATCTTTAATACAGAACAGTTTCCACAAATTCTTCTCAACTCATTCTTCTTATTCCTCATTGTTATGCAGTGAAAATTGTAGGTTACAATTTTTTTTCAGTGACTGTGTCATCCATTGTTATGCATGTGTTCATCACGTTGGGTTACTGTCGGTGCAGTTCAACCAGTTAGTTGCATAATCTTCTGTGTTAATTACACTGCCGCCACTCCATTGAAGATGATATGGTTATACATAATTCTCATACTCAAAAAAGAAAAATAGTTCAATTCGAAAGAAATAATTTTCTTTAATATCATATTCATAAAAATATATTGAATAAATGTTTTTTTTTTATTTAATGGATAACAACTAAACAAAATCGACGAAAATATCATTGTTAGGTTTAAGTGAAATCGTTGGTTGTCATTTTCCATTGCAAAAGTTGGTAACACTGTTCTCTTTCATAATGTCTCGTTAAAAAGTACGGTAGTTGGTTTGCCTGTTTTTCACATTATACCAATCCTGTGTCGGTAGTTGTATAACCATCCTTTGTGGACTTCTACGTCCCCGCTTTTATGAATTTTTTTTTTTAACTTCACAGTTGGATTCTCATTTTTAAAGTTATATTTAATAGGATTCACATTCAAACCTATAAATATATTTTCGTTTAATGAGACTCTATTAAATGAATATTTAATTAACCTTATACCCTAACCTGCAATAAAACAATCTGGGATACGGATTATCTAAACTCTCGCGGTTAAAATCACACCACCGTCTGTGTTTTTGGAACAATAATTACAACAGGGAAATGACTGCAAAACACGAATCAACTAACAGAGAAATTAATTTAGTGGTAAACATTACTTTTATTTGTCACTTTCAGAAATCTCACATACTCTAGTAATAATGTTATTAAAAATTACATACGCATTATAATTGCATTTTTTCTGTTTTTTCTTCTGAACAAAACTGAATTTGTAATCTAAGAAGACAAACTCGCTTTTCACTTTTCAGGTTCTTAGCAACTGCAGAAGAACCGTACTTTTGCTTTTTCTCTTATCTCTATATTACTGCGAGCATATAAACAAGAAGAGAACCCATACATGAGTTTGTGTAAGAGAGTGAACCAGAGATGAAGCATTTTGCCTTTGTCTTTCTTCTGGCCATTCTGGTCCCTCAGGAGTGTTTCCATGCCACCGTGGAAGCAAGGGATGGTTTCGTCAGAACCAGAGGCACCCACTTCATGCTGAATGGATACCCTTACTATGCAAATGGCTTCAACGCCTACTGGTTAATGTACACGGCTTCTGACCCATCTCAGAGGTTCAAGGTTTCAAATGCCTTCCGAGAAGCAGCAAGTCACGGCCTTACTGTTGCTAGAACTTGGGCCTTCAGTGACGGTGGTTATAGACCCCTGCAATATTCCCCTGGTTTCTACAATGAGCAAATGTTCACGGTAAGAGACCCACACTTTCCACATTTTTTGCCTTTTAACATGTCATTTCTTGCTGTGTTTATATTTTTAGTTTCAATTTCTCTCTGTTTTCTGGTGTGAAGGGGTTGGATTTCGTTATATCTGAGGCCAGAAAGCACGGAATTAAGCTCATACTGAGCTTGGTGAACAACTATGAAAACTTCGGAGGCAAGAAGCAGTATGTGAACTGGGCTAGAAGTCACGGCCAGTACCTTACTTCAGATGATGATTTCTTCAGGAGCCCTGTTGTTAAGGGTTACTACATGAACCATGTCAGGGTTAGTACAATTTCTCGTCTTGCTTCGTAAAATTGTATGTGCAGATTAAAACCTTGGATAGTGAAATTAGCTTCCTTTAACCAGACAAGTCCTGGTACTTTTTTGTCTCTTCTAATCTGTGTTCCTTCTACCGTTACCATCTAATATAACTAAAATAATCTCAGTATAATAATCACTTTGCCATTTATTCTGCTCATACATCTAAGATAAACGTGTTATTGGGAAACATAATTTCAAGCTCTGAATTTTGTTCATCTTCCATAGACTGTTCTTAACAGATACAACAGATTTACTGGAACCCATTACAAAGATGACCCAACAATCATGGCGTGGGAGCTTATGAATGAGCCTAGGTGTACATCGGATCCTTCAGGAAGGACTATTCAGGTCAAATATTTTGTTCCTCTTCCACCTTTTTCTTTTTTCTTTTTTTACCTTCTAGCTCTTTCACCCTCATAGATGTTAGTGCTCACCATTTTTAAACCAAATCTAGCACTAAAATATATTACTTTATTCAAAAAAAAAAAAGGAAAGGAATGATGTGATTAGGACAAATTAACCTAAAGCAGCGTCCTTGTGTAGTAAAGACGCCAATCACGGTCCTGGTTTCATTCTCAATCATGAGTTGACTCGTTAACTCGCCACTTTTTTGTTTGATTATAGGCGTGGATCACGGAAATGGCTTGGTTTGTGAAGTCGATAGACAGGAACCACTTATTGGAGGCAGGACTGGAAGGGTTTTACGGTCAATCAACACCACAGAGAAAAAGATTGAATCCCGGTTTCGACATAGGCACAGATTTCATTGCAAATAACCGAATCCCAGCCATTGATTTTGCAACGGTCCACTGTTACCCCGACCAGTGGTTAGTTTAGTTAGTAACTAACTAAAAAGATCAGTTAATAACGTTATCAAATTCATATTTTTATTTTTGATTGCTCCATAAACAGGGTATCGAGCTCCAACGTGCAGTATCAGCTTTCGTTCTTGAACAACTGGCTCAGTGCTCACTTCACGGACGCGCAATACGCTATAAGGAAACCGATTCTGGTAGCGGAGTTTGGGAAATCGTTTAGGGGTTCGGGGTACGAGGCGTACGAGAGGGATGAAGTGTTCAATGCAGTGTATTACAAAGTATACGCTTCGGCTAAGAGAGGAGGAGCAGCAGGGGGAGCGTTGTTCTGGCAGCTTCTGACCGGAGGAATGGAATCTTTCCAAGACGGTTATGGGATCATGCTTGGCCAGAGTTCCTCTACGGCCGATCTCATTGCACGCCAGTCTCGGAAGCTCTATCTGATTCGGAAGATCTTCGCGAAGGTTGCGAACATGCGGCGGTGGCGAAGGGCAAGATCAAGAGCCGGCAGAGGGTTTTCTGGCGGTTCTGGAGGTGGAAACGGAGGTAGCCACGTCGGCAACTAAAACGGAAAATTACTACCTCACTACTTACTACTAGCTTATTATTACACACAGTTCAAGTTTGTTCCTTTGTGTGACACGGGTTTCTCACCAATACACGGCCATGGAGGATGGCCCCACCAGAATATCTTCGAGATGAATCGTTGTAGCCACTGGTTAGCTATGTACACGTGTGTCTTCTTTGTTTAACCTTCACTCCTATACGCAGCACAAGCAGCTCGTGAATTCTTCCATGGTGTCTACTTCTTGGTTGCTCAACCTCACTTTACTTTTTAACTTTGGAACGAGAACAAGAATGCTGTTCATGTTATTATAACCTAAAGTTTGAATTAAAAGTATATCATAAAGGCAAGTTATGTTTACTTTGACATATCTTATGTTTACATTTTTTTTCTTGAATGTGTATTCGATATTAAATGAATACTAAAGTTATGTCTACACAAAAGTTATAAAAGTGGCTCAAGAAAAGGGATATTTTCTTAACAAATAATAGGGCTGAAGCTCAACCAGAAGCTTCGAGGAAAAGCAACAGAGCTAACTAAGAAAGCAAGAGATAGAAAACCAGGCATTACTACAAGACAGTATTGGCGTAAAATGATTCATGTCATAACCATGCAACATAACATAAAACCTTAATCTTGAAACAAAGAAAATGAGATGTGTCATTAACACATTAAAACGCATTGCAATGTTTTACATGTGTCTTGAAGTTCTAGTCATCTTGAAGCCAATAACGAATAGTAAATAAAACAAAACCTATGCAGAGTCCCACAGACCCCAAAACAACAACGATTCTAACCCATAGAGAAGATACAAAAGCATCCAGTATAAAACCGTTCCACAGCCAGTACCATAAAATAGAGAAAATGGATCCAATAACAGCTCCAACAACCACTTGGCTCACTGTATGAAGCTGTTGCGACACCCTCAGGTACGACTGGAAACATAGAACAAGCATAAGCAACTCGTACTATAATCAAATTCAGAAATTATATATTCTGATTCAGTACGCTAGAGCAATGGAGCTTTCAACTATACCATAAACAAATATTTATCAATTCCTTTCTGTGATTTCACTAAGCTAGGGTAATGTACATTGTGTGACAAAATGCTTATATTCATATTCAAAATTCAAGCATGAGTGAAACAAGAGGATTTAATTCTTAGAGAGCATTCTACGAGATAAAGAATTCATAGAAAACTCGTCTTAGTGGTTTTTTTATTTTCTTAAGGAATAGAGATTTTTCGAAGTTGCTAACTTCATTTTGTATAGTTATATTTACATCAAATACAATTTTACACAACACTTCGAAACAATAAACATCATATAAGTTGTGAAATGACATGGTACAAACCAGGACACAATGTTCTAGCCTATAAAATTATACAGTATTTTGTAATGATGCACATGGACCTAATGAAGAGGTAATGCTCATATGGTAATTGAGATAGCCATTTTAAATGTATAATATAGAATAGCAGAATTTAAGGTACCAAAAACACAAGGAATAAAAGGTATACCAACGAGGCAACAAACTGAAGGCTAAAATGGAAATATTATACACTTACAAAGAAAGAACCAAATGTCAGGACCAATCCACTTATGGCAATGGTAAATACATTTAGCCCAAGCCATTCTACTCCTGTAATATAACAAGAGAAACAAACAAATGTTCATAGTGAAATCATATATTTCTACACGTCTTTAAGAAAAACAAAGAAATCTAAAACCATCGGCACCTCCACGATGTAACAGACAAAACAATTCTAATTAAAAATTTTTTTTTTTTTTGCTTGTATTGAGTCTTTCACATGAATGCCATGGAAATTTGTATTGTCATCACTGAAAAGGCAACTAAGATAATGGAGTTCTTTATTTCATGAAGCAAATCTAAAACAAAAAAACAAAGTTTTGCCAAGGAAATCCAAACCAGGCACACTTCCCATGTTAACAACATAGAAGATTGAAGATACGAGGCAGAGATACACTTAAATAAAATTTACAAGAACAAAACAACGTTAGTTCCTTTAACCATCAGAACTTTGATCACAATAACCTTTTTGAGCTACCAGAACAAGGAACATATAGTAAAAAAGGGAAAATATTTAATCGCTTTATATTGCTACCGACCAAAACTAATATATAAAATTATTTATGAAAGGATCACAAAGCTAAGATTTGTAAACCACCTTTCTTGCCTCTTTTTTTTTTTTTTTTCTGAACAAAGAACTATTACGAGATATTACCTGACAAAATAACAAAGAAGACAGCAAAGAATATGGATTGTGCATGTGAAGATGGCATCCCCGGGTCAGATTTCAGGGTTGAAGGTCGTTCCTGATTGAGTATACGTTTGAGCAAAACAGAAAGCAATGCATTCAAAATTGACCCTGAGGTAAACCATAAGGCCTCTGCATCATGCCTCCAAAGAATGAAACCACCAAAGAGGGCAGTTACTATCCACTTGCTCTGTTAACATCAGCACTAAATGCATTAGCATATAAAAATATAGTTAAACTTTAATGTGGAAATAATTTTACAATGAACAAGCCTTAAGATGGGAATTCAAACTTAGTGTTATAAGACTAAAAGGTTTATCATATGAGATGCTTGTGAAAGAATCTATTTGTACAAATAACTTTAAACGGTATGACTTAAAAGAAGAATTGATCATAGAGACAAAAACTCCATAGCCAGATATGGTGATTAGGAGTTCAAAAATTGCTCTAAAAGGAAAACGAGGTCTTATAAGACCCCATCCATTGTCTGAAGAACATGCATAGAAAACTAAGAATATTGTGAGAATCAGTTGAATAATTCAAATATGACAGTGACACTAGTAGGTTGCAGGCAACTTGGCGGGACGTGCGGTAGCTGCATGAAAGCCTTAACAAAAGCTATTTGTTAAGGGAATGCACATAGTGGTAATGTAATAGGAACTTGGGTATTATGGGATGTGTAAATCCCACAATTCTAAGTGTTTGAACGCATAACAACAATTAATGCCTAAATCATATCAAAGTTTTTACAGGCCTCTGGAAAAATACGACATTGTTAAAGTACCACTATTTCTAGTTCCTCACATTAGCTGTTCTATTAATTATACAATAAGCCACGATTATGAAGGATGCTCTTAAAGCTGGGTATGCTTAGATTCTGGGCTTTTGGCCTTTTTTCTTGTTTCTTGTTCCCTTACATTCATTTTTTATTCAAGCCGCATAGAAAAAAAGATAAGAAGTAAAAACAAATCTACTTCAGTAGAAGAAACTAATGCTGAGCGTGTATTAAGGATGTGTTTTGCAAATCTAGTCCATATGCACTTCATTATTTAGGGAATATGCAACAAGTTGATCCTACTTAGTTAAGCTTCTTCATAAAGCCTTTTATATAAGAAAATGAACTAAAATGTGAAAAACTCAATTCAATTTGATTTTTTATTTCCTTCTCATATAACTAAGAGTAGACTGAGAAGCATCTGCATTATATATTTATTGATCATGATATTTTGGTTTCACTTCATCATGCTGGCAAACACACTTAACCAAATGTATTCTATGTCTCCTTATCTATACCTAGCTACTGACTGTGGTATATAACTTTCATTGTTTACACATCACAAGTGTATTGGACCTAGCTGACACACTGAGCCTGCAGGAACAGCCCTCTGGAATCGCAACACAGAAACTATTTTGAACGCCCCCTTTAATAGCACAATGAAAACATCTCCTTTGCATTCTATCAACAAGAATTCTCAAACCATGATTGACTAATCGTTCTCAGATACCATTTTCTCCATTTGAAATTTCTCGACTTCGAAAACCTTGGGTTGTAAAAATAAAAGGTGGTATGATATGTTTCCGAGATTGGATAGCATATTCAAATGAACCTAATAGTAGCAAACATAATTTTTTATAACATGGATTTCGATTCTTTTCTCACCTTCAATAACATGATACAGATTATACAGTCATGTAAAAAAAAAGCAAAAAAAAAAAAAGAAAAATTCAGTGTAACAACAATATTAACTAGTGGGTCCTCTTCCCAGCCACGGGTTCATGGTTAAGCCTAGTATGATAAAAATGTATCTTTTTTCTCTTGCAACCACATTCCAGTTCTGCTAACATTCATTCCTTATAACAGATTCCTTGCATTTCAGAAACCATGTCAAAAGAAACCTAATAATACTTTTTAAGAAAATATATAGACAATTTTCCCTAAAAGAGTAAACATTCCCTCCACTTGGGGTGGGAATCATAAGAGTGAATATTCAGAACTTTAGTGGCCAAAACATTATTGAAAAACATCAAGGGAGGATTACGAACCAGTCGATTGAGCTTGTATTCCACCTCACTCGACAAAAACTTTGACTGAAGCGGGGATGGTCCATCGATGAAAGCTTCTTGTTCAAACACTTGGATATTTTCATCCCCTTCTCCATCTCTGAAAGCAGAAGTTCTCACGGATCCATCCATGGTTTTGGATACCCAGAACGAGTTCCTTCTCGAAAGAGGTCTCCTTGAAAGAAATCCACTACAAAGTAAGGATCTTGACGGAGAAAAAGAATGGGGAAGTGAAGTGTTTTTCAAATTTCTTCGTTTAAGACAATTTGACCCCTGAAAAAGCGTAAAAGGAGTTTGGGAAATTGAAGAAGCCGCCGCCATGTGAGAGGAAAAAAATCCTCTCCAGTTTATGGGAGAAGATGGCGCTGCTGTCGAACATGACAAAAGCTAGTCTTTCTCAGTGCTATTTATTATCTATGAAGGAAGATGCTCCACGGAAAGTCCAACAAACCAGTTCATTCTCTGTCCACAACTCCAAAACATAGGAGACGACTTATTTTCCTAAATAAAACAAAAAATAGTTTTTACTTTCAAAAACTTTTATTATTTATAATGCTTAACACGTGAAGTTATTAGTTAAAAAAGTTAATATGTACTTTTTATCTTTAAATTACTTTTAAAAACATTTTAAGACTTGGTGACATATAGTTAGATAATATGTACGGAATGATATCATAAGTTCTATCTTTCAATATTTTTTTTAGTGGAAACAGTTTTAATTTTAGTATAATTACTTTAAAAAAAAAATATTTTTATGTATCTTTTTTATTACCCAGTGCGTAATTGTCGTAAGCACATAAATTTTAGTTTGCCTTGTAAAGACAATCCCAACATCTTCTAACAACTAGTATTTAGTGAAAACTAAAGTAAATTATGAGCCCCTTTTGCTTTCAACACAAAGAAACAAAGTGAACTATGTAAAGGAGATATATTTCATCCAAAACTTGGAAAAACAATAAAAGAAATGACTAATTTTCTAACGAGAGTGTTCAAATTGAAAAGAGATAACCTTAATTATATAATTACATATAGATAATTTAAATGATAACTTAAACTATTTATTCTTATATATTTATTAATAGTGATAAACATAATCTCAAATATATTTTTTTTACTTTTTATTTTTCATAGATTCTTTATTATTGTTGTATGATAACATTTTTTTTAATTTAAATATTTATAAATATAAAACCGTTATTCAAAATAAAACTTATTAAAATTATATAAAATACATGTTTAAAATTAAAGACAAAAAATATAAAAGATTGAAAGTGCATGGAAATAATAAAAGAAATATATAAAATGATAAAAGAAAGTTACAAGTACCAAAAGTAAATTATTAAAATAAATTGTCACAAATTAGACGTAAATGATTGAATTAAAATTACTAAGATTTTTATCCATAAACTTGCATATAACTTAAGATATAAGTGTGTTTCTGCAACTTTAAATTTTTGTTATTAAATAATATGATTAAGTATTAATGAATTTCAATTTTGGATTGGGAAGACCCTTTGAAAAATCTCAAGAAGAGAAAATTCTGTACCGGAGAATCTAGCAAGACAAAACATTTTCTCCTCAAATACATATGTAAGAATGGTTGTATGGCGATAAAAAGAAGAAGTTTGAGGTCAGTGGTTCTAACTATTTATAACTTTTTATGTAATGAAAATATACAAAACTGTAATAAGCTATTTTTGTTATATAAATGTAGCCTAGGTAGTGCTGACATGGGAGCTAATAAAACAATTAAGTTTAAGATTCACAAGTGATGAGGAGCTAATTATAAACAAACTAGAAGACATGAAGATGGAGGTTAGAGATAGGAATTTGGAAAGGAGACAAAAAGTTGTTGGGTGAGAGAGAAATAATCATAATGAAAGTAATTAGTCTTAATGACAAAGTTGTTACGGGTATGTCTCATGAAATGGGTGATCCATGTCCTATGATTATATTATCTATTTTTCTTTAAAGTATCGAAGAGTGTATGTAATAAACTCACAAAAACACAAAGGAATCTTTTTTGGACATGGAGCTATGAGCATAAGAAGATTGTTTGAGTTAGGCGGGACAATATATATAAATTGAGGGAGGAAGGAGGTTGAGAGATATTGAGAACTTTAACATAGTTGTTCTCTTAACAAAATGGAAGTGAAAATTTGACAAGAAAGATCATGACGTTTCGAGAGAGATACTTAAATCAAAATATGGGTTACGAAAGAATATGAATGAAAATAACATATCTAGGTTTGACTCTCGGTGGTGAATTATTTTTATCTTCATTTCGATCGTTTTTATTTTCAATTTTTATTGATGAGATTCTCCTCTTAATTATTTTTTAAAAGTATTGTACTGTATGACCTATTGACATCCCCATCTAGACTATCAGTCAGCGGTCCAAGGATAAGCGGCTGAAGGCCACCCGTTACAGACGGACGGTCTCTTGAATTATTGATGTGACAAATTCTCCGGAGTGATTTAAGGCAGCTCACAATCGAACGGTCTCCGCCGTTCATTCTAGTGAAATTTTGTCGTCATAACACAATTATAGGGACCTCTGTCAGAACGCACGGCCTTTCGGTCGAGTGGCTGCACCAGAACTAAATCAGTAAGTTAAAAGTAAATTAAGATAATAAGTGAGTAATAAGTTTAGAAAGCAATTGGACTATGATTAAGAAAATCCTAATCACGGGCCCATGTCAAAAATTATAAATAGAATCTTATAATAAGTTGGTGAGGACTTTTACTTCGCATTTATTATAACATTAATTGTACTTACCCGAAAGGACTTGAACTGACTTAAGCATTGGATCAGAGCCTTATAGACAGATACCCCGATCGTTTGGACAGACAAACAAACTGTTGGAAGCGAGAGAAAATCGAATGGAAGAAAGAAAGAAAGATCAAACGGTGGAAATCGGTAAAAAAAATCATAAGTACAAATTGAATGTTACATATAGATGCTTAATCTCTATACCAAAAACAAACATCATGCACCAAAACAAATATCATGCATATAGTCCTAGCATGTGACATAAGATCATAGTTAACGGAATAAAGTTTCAATAATATATAGAACAATGTTGGTTAGGAACTATTTCGAAAATTGAATTGATGTGAAGGTTACCTAATATCCTATAGAATTTATCTTTTCACTGTAAGATAAGAAGAGAAAGACTTTAACCTAAATAATTCTAACATTTGTAGTACATCTTTTACCTGAACAAATTTCAACCTTATAACGCAGAATTTAATATTTATAATTTTCAGGAAAATAATTTTAATATTACTTCTTTTAATAAGAAATATCATTTTTTCCCCTCTGGGGAGAACTTGGTCATGTGTTTCATATATTACTTCTATCGTATTCCTTAATAATCTTAAATTATACCTTTTTATTCCCAATATATATTATTGTATTTTTTTAATTATCAATAATTAAAATTAACATTATGTTATAGTTTAAACGATTTATTATAACCATAAATATAATATTTATCTATTTGAATATATTTGCTTATTTTAAACATAATACTTACATGTTTTAATATTTAATAAAAAAAATTAGGCTTAAATATTTCTTTTGCCTCTTTTCGTTGATTTTGTTCAATTTGATTTTTATTTTTATTTTTGTTCAATTAGGTCATAATTTTCGTTAATTTTTGTTCTTTTTATCCTTTTTGCTAAAATCATTTAAATATTTAATGTCTGAAAACAGTATACGTCACATGTTAATTCCGGGTATATTTGATTTTTTTAATTTTTAATTTTTTTTAATTTTAAAAAAAGATTGTCCACATGTCAAGTAAACATTGTGCCACATGTCAATGTCAGTGTTATGTGTCAATTCATGACTATGTCACTGTCTTTTGTTTAATTTAGTCCTTATATTCATTATTTACGTACAATTTAATCCTAATTGTTTGTGTGTAATGGAGCAATTTTATTTTTTCTAAATTTCTAAATTGAGATCAAATGTAATTTTTATATGTTATATTAATATTTATATTAAAATTAACATTTTTATTAATTATTTTTGAAATTCAATTATAAATTAAATATAATTCTTAGATTCAATTATTAAATAAAATATAATAATTGTGGTATTCAATTGATTATGAATCTATTATTCGGTGGTAAGACAATTGATAATATTCAAGGTGGAACAGTATGATTGAGAAGTTAAGTAACTCCCTAAATATATCATTTAATCTCGTTTAACTCAAACAAAGATGGTTACTAAAGATAAAATAAAAGTGTATTGAAAATAGTATAAATAGGTGACACATTTAGTGTTCTTATACACTATCATTTATTATAGCCAACTAGACAAAAAAATATTTGATGAAATACCTTGTGCAGGTACAATACGACCGGACTGAAGACACTCCAGTTTGGAAGTAACAGACACCATAAAAAACAGAAGACTTCATGAAATCTATTCCACCTTGTAGCAACAAGATATAAAAAATTATTTGTTGGAATAACATAAAAAATTAAAAGGTTATAAACTTAATATTTATAGAAAAAAATATCTAACTAATTTTAATTATAATTATTCATATACCCCAACTACTCATTTTCTATCTTTCTCATACTGCATTACTTGTCAAGAGCTATGCTGCCTATACATAAAGCTGTTAATACATTTTGTCAGTGCCTATCCTCTTTAAAAATTGATATAAGGATCGTATAATTATTTATAACACACACTCACACACGAAAGTCTCAACTGCATAATGTTGGTTGAAAAGTTTAATCGGTACACTCCCAATCCAATACCAGGTCTTTTACTGAAGACAAAATTTCATATGAATAAAGAAGATAAAGTCTTGAAGTGACACTACATTAATATAATATAAGATAAATGTTCTAATTTAAAGGGTCGACTAGAACAAACATATATAAATATATTTACTCATTTGTGTTTAGAAAAGATACGTGACAAATAATATAACACTAGCTAGGATAGAAAAGAATAAAAGGAAAGTAAAGTGAAAGAGAATATTAAAATATTATGCAAATACGGAAACGTCAGTGGTAATATATATAATGAATTATGAAAGGGACAAATAATTTTTCTTCTCAACTTTGAAAAATAAAATCAATTAATAGACGTGGCTACTATAAATCCAAAAATAAATATAGAGGTGCAAGAAGAAGAAGCAACCTAAAATACAAGAAATAAGTGACTTTGTTGAAGTGAGAAGAGAAAAATAAAAGATACAGATGAGTAGATAGCAGCAGGTCTGATAGTTTAATTTTGGCACGCCAGTGGTAGAGAGTTTGGGAGCAGTTTTTGATTCTTTTCTTATATTACATGCAATCTCAGAATGACTCAATGTTTGACTGCTCCTTTCAACTAACTTCCTAACTTAATAAAAATCTTCTCTTTTCAATTTTAAGAAATAAAAAATCAAATTTAAAAGGTAATTCTTCTCTAATCAAATCTATTTCATTTTCTATAGTTCGAACGCAGTGTTATAGATTTGTTGATTAGCCACCTCCTTTATTTTGTGGATAAAGAATCTGCAGAGATTGTTGTTGAACAGAATAAGTAAGGATACATGAACTTGAGACGAGTCTTTTGGCACTTAAAAGTTACTTATTCCATGCATATACCATGGAATAAAACCTTAAACGGCTATTTAGAATGTAAATTCGATCATCCACACAAACTTACTTTATGGAGATTTATATTTGATTTGCTGTTAGTTTAAAATATAAATATAATGTTGCATGTCAGCATGTGTAAGATATTAACCTCTTAATTAAAGAACACTGTTACTGAAGAAAAAATGGCGGTGGCAGAGTTCAGAGTGTGTATATAAGAACACGAAGACGTGGAAAGAGAAAGGCTCTCTCTCTCTCTCTCTCTCTTTCTTTCTTTCTAGGCCATGGATGCGCTAGAGTTGAGCAACATGAAAGTAGGGAAAAGAAGCATTGTTAACAGCATTACCAAAACACTTCGCATTATTGAACTATGCGTCGCTCTCTTCTTCCTTACGTGGTTCCTCACGCGCCTCCCCTTAGCTCTGCGACTCTCCGCCGACTGTCTCCGCAGTCCTCTCTTCGTCTTCGCCGTTTTCAACGCCATCATCGCCGCCCTCCTCGCCCAGTCCCGCCGATTCACCCAATCCCATTCTGATGAGACGGTGGTGGCAGAGGCGAAGCACCGGCAGATCGGTGACACGTGTACGGACAGCCATTCAGGCGCCGCAACAGATCATCTTGATAGAAGAAAAGTTTATTTCCGGAGCCTGTCGGAGGGAGAGGGTGAGGATGGGAATAAGACGGGCGGACGAGAACTCCGGCGATCGGAGACGGAGAAGGCGCGGGAAAAATCGTATCCGCAGGATAAGCTGAGCAACGAGGAGTTCCGGCGCACGATAGAGGCGTTTATTGCAAAGCAAATGAGGTTACTGAGGGAAGAGTCGTTGGCCATTTCGCTTTATAATTAAGAAGTTAACGTTAATAAACATAAAATCAAAACCTCAATCACTCAACTAACCAATGAAATCAACTGCAGTATGCACTCTTTTTCTTCCCTTCCACACTTTCTATAGCTTCTTATATGTAAAAATAAATTAAAGAAGAAGATTGTTTATTATTTTTGCTTTTATTGATGTCTTGCACTTGCTCTGCAGTTTTATTGTGGTAGAGCAAGTATAGATTGGCACTTGCTCTATATACAATTAATCTCTTGTTTTGCCAGATATCTGAACTTTTCATGTGTACTATCGAATAAAAGATCAAAGGAGCAGGGTAATATGAACGCTTTAGAAAGCGATGAAATCTCATTCAAAGAAAGTGTATATTGTTGTTTTTAGTTGTTTAAAATTGACTTAGAAAGAGAAATTAGAAAGAAAAGTATGGGGAAATTACAATAACATGCTATCGGAATGAGGAAGAATATATTCGAGGATCCAGGTGGATGAGCATAATAGGGATTTTGGAAGAATTGGAATCAATACCGATCCTATTCTGCACCTTAACTATTTATTGCAAACAAAAGATAACTGAAAACTTCATTGCTTCTCCAATTGATTATTCATGGTAATACCAAGAAGAGATAGAGTTATGTTCCGCATATGACGTTGATGGGTGGTGCTTCTTTTGGTCTAACCAAGAAATAAATATATGTTCGGATAATATTATATTAACATTACGAAAACTAAAGTATTGATTCTTTTGAAATTTCGTTACATGAAATAAAAACACGTTAATGAAATGAATGTACGTTAGGCCTTCGGCAGCTGTTGTTATTTACTAATGTCTTTGTATGTATGATTATTTTAATATATTGCACCCAAATACATTTATCAACTTATCTTTTAAAACTCATTTACGTAAATTACTATAATTAAAATCATTCAAAAATAAAATAAATACTCATCTGCTCGTTTTAAAAAATGTATTTTCTGATATGTATTTCTCTAATATGCTTGTTTTAAAAATCCGTATTTTTCTACCTATTTTTAATGAGAAAATCATATATGTCTCTCAAATAAGTTATCATTTTAAACATACTGATTTTAAGGTTAATCAAACTGACCAATACACCTAACTTTCGGAGTTTTAAATAGTAAAAATGTGTTTCAATAGGGATCCTTTTCTTTCTTAGGATTGGGCTAGTCCTCTGTGATTCAGTAGCTGGGCCCAATTGTTCGGTTGGGCTGAAAGTCCATTTTATTTCTTACCTTTTGAGAAAGCCGATAAGGTTCCTTCCCAATCTTTTTCCTCTTTTTTTTTTTATTTTTATTTTTTTATTTTTTTTTACAGTATAGTTCCTTCTCATTCGAGTGTGGCTGGTTAATCGAAAGCTATCCATATTAAACGAGAAAAAAAGAAATCAATGATATAATTAACTCAAAAGAATGTTCACTTGGATTTCTTTTACTGGAATAGATGGTAAAATTTATCACATTTGATATACGAGTTATCCAATAAATAAACCAATCCTAGCTACTATATATTTAATCATATTTGTTTCCGTTTGAGTTAAATATCAAGACAAATTATCGACTCAAATATTACTGTGAAATTTATTCACTAAAATAGAATGAGAAGGTCTATCACCTTCAATATATGAGTTTTCTTAGTAAGAAATTTGATACTATTTTTAATTTAAAATTTTAAGACTTAATGTTTTTGGATTTTGTTTTCCTTATATATCATATTACTTTTTTATTTAGTCTTTTAAATCATACTTGAATTTCTAAAAAAAAAACGAATACAATATTATTAAAATTATTAAAAATTTTATATATTTTTTTATTTTTCATGATATTTGATCCTTTTGTCGTATTTAAAATATATGGTATTTAAAAAATTAAATTTAAATAAATTTGTCCTCAGTGACTTTTTCCTTTTTATATTTTATTTTGATTATATTTTTACTTATTTGAGACATCAAACTTCTATAATTATATGAAAACTATAGAATATGACCGATTTTTTAACAGAAAGAAATCATAATTAAAATAAAAATTATGTCACAAGGGAATTTCACGAACAATGAACAGTTGAATTTTTTTAATATCAAATTATTTATCACTTTTTCACTAGACTTATATTTTACAACTTTTATTACCATGATTATAATATTTTTAGTGTAAATATTGTTGGTTTTTAATTTTTTATAAGCAAATATAATAGGTCTGTTGATAATAGAAAAAAAAAGAGACATTTTTTCTAAATAGATACCAAGCATTGATGCAATGCACAGTTTTAAAATATTTTAGCTGCAGATCCCATGGTGTTTCCCGGCAATAATCATGAGAAGAGACAAAAAGAGGTTTGGTAAGCTAAATAAATACTCATATAACCCTTCATCCACTGGTTGTTCCTAATTCTGTATAAACTAACCTTTGATTATGACGTTTTATTAAATCACTTTTTTCTGATCACATGTTTGTTAAAAAAATTGATCACATGTATCTCAGTGCAATTAAAAGCTATTCAATATGTTTCTCATAAACTATATTATTCTTTTAAAAAAGAATTTCTATCTATAAATAAATATAAACCAACTTCTGATTTATTCATGTGCAGCGAAGGGATATGTCTGTTTATTTTCGATATTAAATTATGATCAATGAACTGCAATATATGTAGGTGTAATAAAAAGATTTAAACTCTTGTGGTCAGAACATAGGTTATCATTATTTGAAAGAACCGTAATTTAAACTCTAACTATCGACTACGGTTTTAACTGGACCGTAACCTAAACTTTTTTAAAAAGTTGTAAACATATCGTCGCATTTTTATATGCTATATATTTTTTTTCTTTTTTAATCGTAAAACATATTATGCTTAGTTAAATGTTAGTTTTTCAGTAGTCTTAAATTCCAGAAAAATTGCTAACAATTTGTCACAATAACAACAATTTTTTTATCTGAAATTTTTAAAACAAAACATATTCAATAAAAATGTAACACGGATAATTTTTAACTCTACCGTTTAATATTCATTTAAACAGAAAAAATATGAATATAATTTTAATTAAAACAACGACATTTTTATTTCCTTTCACAATGACTCTTAAACTAATTTGTTTTAAAATGAAAAAAGTATAAAAAATAACGTCTAAAACTAAATGTTGTATTAAACTAAAAACTAAAGACATATTTTAATTTTCAAAATTTTGAAACTTTAAATAACTAAAACTACCCAAACTTATTGTAACAAAACTGCAAAGAGGAAGTGAGGATGGAGAGGAGACGTACAGAAATTATAAGGAAATCATGTGGAACCTTATACGTCCAATGAAAAAAATTGTTTTTAATTATAAAAATATCACAATATATTTTAATCTGAGATATTTTATGGTCAGACACTAAATCACTAACGTAAATTACTTTTGTTTTGCACAAGTGATATTATATTTTGTTTCCTATTTTTAAAGAGTGCTTTGTCCAGTTGCTTCCTACCTTAATAATTCAACTCAATTTTCTATTCCTTCTAACCCTCAATCTCAATTATCATAATCTCTATCACCAAATAATGTTGTCAAACTATTTTTATGACTCCTTATTGATAACGTCAAACGAGGAAGAATGATATATTATTTAAAGTTGTGTAATTACTATGATATACATACTTTATGATATAACATAAACATAATATTTTTAATCATTCTTTTATCTTGATGTATATAACATAGACATTTTGTTTTGAATCATTCCTTCCTCTCATATCTTAAGTCTATTTAAATTATTTATCTTTTTATCATTTTGATTGTTGGTTTTACCAAATTATTTTTCATCATAAAAAGTTGTTATTCTTTACTTTAATAGTAGTTTACTTACCCTATAAGAAAATTGTTGAATAATGATCGATTTTAATAACAAAAAATAGTGACCAATTTAGATATCAATAATTATAAATTAAAAATTATTATAATTTCAAAAAATTATAATTGATTTCTAAATTAGTAACTAAAATGATTTATATTATTAATTGATTTCTAAATTCGTCACTAACATTAGCTATCAACATTTTGGTTATTAAAAAATTTGATTTTTAAACATTTTTTTTACTAAAAGTAGTCATTATTTAAGAGCTATTATATTATTCAGTTTTGGATATATATTTTCATTAAATTGTTACCGATTGACTTCAAATAGTTATGAGTTTTACATTTTTGTTAATCATAAAATTGTGAAGAAAAAAAAATTATTTCCGGTGAGAAAGTGACTTTGATGATAGTCTATGACTTATGAAAAACATTATGTAGTTATAATTAATTTGGTGATTATTTTCTTCTTATAATTCAAATTTATTTTATTTATTATAAAAGGTACACAATCTTATTCTCTATAACTTTTTTTTTTGTTTAGTTTAATTAAATACGATCTACTTTATTTGTGAAACGTCATTAAATATTTTAATGAAATCACGTGATTCAGATATAACTTTAAAAGTTATTATTCTTCAATGATTTGGTAATTGATGTGATGGTCCACACAACCTTAACCGATCAAATAAAAACAAAAGCATTGGGGGACAAGTAGAGGAAAACACGAAAATGATTGTGATAGTGTGAAAAACAAAATGTTGGCCTTGATGAATAAACTTAAAGAAAACCCCAAGTTGTAGTATGGTGAGGGTGATGCACTTTTAAAAAACTAAAAACGAAGAACAACACATGGTCCACTGAAACAACAGATATGAATCTTCAACCTCAAACAAACTGTATTTTTTTTATGCCATTTTCATGTGAGGAGAGAGAGAGAACGTCATTGCATTACGTCAAAACTTGGATTCTGCATGGTTATCTCCACCTTATCATAAACGCGTCTTTGATGTGAACACAAATTTTGTTGATCTTCATACTAACGCCATTATAGTCATAATAGTGAATTTCGGACTCAAGCATAATGTTAGTATAGAGCCTTAAGTGGTATTAAAGTTGATAAAAAAATATACACCCATCAATGGTATTAGAATCGATAGTTTGGGGTGACTGACTGCATAACTATAACTATAACAAAAAAGGATCATCAAAGTGATTGACCACATAACCATGGGTCACCATACACCTGGAGAAAAATATACCATATGAAAAAAAAAATAAGAGACTCACCATTGAGGGAAGATGGTTGAGAATAGTTAAAGTGTGAGTCAAAAGTCTCATATGGGATAGAAAAGAAAAAGTTAAACACTATATAAGGATAAAAACTCATAACATTATTGTCTTAAGGTTTTGGGGTTAAAGTGGTGTCAGAGGTCTTATATGTGTAAAACTAATATCATATAATCATATAAAATCACAATTTCTTAATAACCATAACTCATATGAATATATATATATATATATATATATATATATATATATATATATATATATATATATATATATATATAAAATCTATCATTAGTATAGGAGGTAAAATATGTATTTGTATTTATTTTTATAGCGATGGATTCATCATCGATGGATATGATTGATTCTTTTAACTTTTTAGTATAAGATACTTAAAAACAAAGGTGATTGTATGTGATATTAGACTCATCATTATTGATGGATATGATAAGTTTTTACCCGATTAATCCAATAAAAAAAATATTAGGAACAAAAGAAGATAAAAAAGTTTGAGTAAAGAATATAAAGGAAGAATTAGAGGACAAAACGACAAACAATATTAAATAAGTGTTTTGATCAATAAATTTATTACCTTCTCATTAGCTAGAATAATTTTCATCAATTAATTTAGTGTATTGTAAAAATATCAATGACTTTATATTCAAGTTTATAGGGAGTAGGAAGTAGTCATAACTTTCTCAATTTTGTAATTAGATATATTATTTTTATAGTTTTTTATAAAATAAATTAAGGATCAATATTATTAATAAAATTCACTTATTTTACTCTGTCACAGGTAAAAATAAATTTAAATAGTTTTATGTAAAAAATAAACGTTGAAATTTTTATTTAATTTAATATATTATTTTAGCTCTCTAAAATTATTCATCAAGATTTACTACACTAATTATCCTATTGTCATTATTATAATTCCCGTCTATCCAATTATTAATTTGTAAAATTCTTCTTTATTTTAAATTAAATAAATCATTGAATGGAGTGCTGTTTTTTTTTCTCTCAAAATTACCTTAAATTTCAATTAATTAATTGGGATCAAGTTGATGATCATGTTTTTTTTTTTATAAAGCGTAACGATAATGATAATCAAACCTGTTGTCATGCATTTATATTAATACCCTCACTATTACATTGACCATAATATATTATCAAGTTAACTCAATATTTAATTTACTTTAACATCAGAACTTTCATATTCACAAGTTATTTGTTTTCTTACTCCAATTAATTTAAGACAGGTTGCATTAATCTATTGAAGAAAAACAAATTCTTACCATACTTATCTTTTTCATTTATAAAACTGAATCTTAGTGAGAAAATAAACACGTTGACTGCCAACATAAATACTATTTAATTTCTTGAGTGTTTATAATATTTTGAAAATCAATGAATGTAAAGAAGGGATTAGTATCCACGAAGTAGTCATCCATTCTTGAATGTTTAACACCCATTATTAGATATTTTATTAAACTATAATAGAATTTAAAATTCTAAATTATATTAAATATATAAATTGAAATACTAACTATTTAACTGTTTATTTTTTAATCTTATTATTTCTCTAATTTTGTTGTTGTTAATTTTATCAGATTTTTTCTCGTATATCTCAAATTTCATTTTTTTTTTCACTTTTTACCATTTCCAATTTTGATGTGTTCTAAAAATAGTTTCAGAAAAAATATATATTCCTAAAGCACCAATCAAACACATTTCATCCAACATTTTAGTTTTTTTAATTTATTGTGTCCCTATCGTAACTCCAATCATGTTGCGCCATCTTCGGCTTTTTTATTAATCAGTTTCTTTATATATAGCCCACGTTAACCCCGGCATTAGGCGGATAAGTGTTTTTTTAAGTATCTTGGAAAGGGTTTAATCCCTAAATTTGTTGATAAAATATGATTTATTTAGAGACAAAATTTAACTTTTTAAGTATAAAAAAACGATTGTTTATTTTTTTAGATGTATATTAAATATTGATCTACCTTCTTTTTTTTAATTTACATATGTCATCGTTCAATATTTAAATTCACTCGCTGAGCTCACCCATGCTGAGAGCAATATTATATATTTTTCTCACAAATGAAACGTGCAAATACCCGTGTTTCTGTATATATAGGAGTGTCATCACATGAGTTTGATTGCACTTTATAACAGCACAAAAAATCAACTACCTCGGAAGAGAATCGAGAATGGAAGTAACTCAAGTACTGCACATGAATGGAGGTACCGGAGAAACAAGTTACGCAAGCAACTCTTTAGTTCAGGTATAAACGTATAACAAGTCAAATCATCTCTTTCTTTTTCTCCGATGCATCGGTGATTATGTTCAAGACAACTTAAGAAAGATTATTACTAAACTGTGAATGATTTGATAATTAACGAGTGCAGCAGAAGGCAATTTATTTGACAAGAGTTATGAGAGAGGAAGCGATAAGCAGCCTGTACCGAAGCATGCAGCAGCCGAAACGCTTAGCAATAGCGGACTTAGGTTGTTCTTGTGGACCGAACACTTTGTTTGTGATGTCTGAAGCCATAAAATTGGTGGAGAAGCTTTGTAGAGAACTGAAGCATGAGTCTCCTGAATACGAGATCTACCTGAATGATCTCCCTGGGAACGATTTCAACAGCATCTTCAAGTCCCTTGAGAGGTTCAAAGAGAGACTGAGGAATGAGATAGAAGATGAGCATGGGATGGGTTCATGCTTTTTCAATGGGGTTCCCGGCTCTTTTTATGGCAGAATCTTTCCCCGCAAAACTCTGCATTTTGTCCATTCCTCCTACAGCCTTATGTGGCTATCCAAGGTATCGTGTAATTTCAATAATAAAATTAGGTTTAATTAGTCTGATAATACCTACTTTTATTTATATGTGTCAAATTGGTATTCGATTTTAAAGATGTGTCAATTGAGTTTCAAATTTTGAAAAAATATCTTAATCAAGTCCCTTTCAAACAAAAATTATTAAAACTATTAACTTAATTAATGATTTCTATCACTAAATTTTAATATAAATATAAATACTTAATTTTGTAAGTCATTTTAAATATCAATACCGTTAACGGTGTTAATAATTTGTTGCTGAAAAAGACCTATTTGAGGCATCTTTTCAAAAGTTGAGACTCAATTAACACATTTGTAAAGAAAGGTGGGTACCAAACTGACACATCTGAACGAAAGTGAATACCATCCGACTATATCAAACCATAAAATTACACCAACTTTGAAAATCAATTTAGAAAAAAAAAATATATTTAAGATGTTCAAAAATAGAAAAATAATAGTTGATTCCTTTCAGAAAAAAAACCCAATTTAACACTCCTTTTAATAATATACAATAGTATATATAGAGAGAGAAAGAGAGAGAGAGTTTTAAGGTATAAAATAAATAAATATTATTAAATTATTGTTAGTTTGAGTTGATAAATAAATATTTTTTATTTCATAGATGTTAAATTATAAATAATAAAAAATATGATTTAGATAAATAGTATAAATAATATGCCCTATGAAAAAAAGTAAAATTAAATTAAATATATCAAAATATTTATTTATTATCAATACTATTTATATAAAAATAAATATTATCTAGTGTGTTACAAAATCTAAAATACTGTTTTAAAGAAATTTATGAAGAAATTTTCACCAAAATTATACACATATTTTTAATAAAAAAGAAACATAATGTATTTCAGCGATAATTTTTTTTTGTTTAATAATTTAAATTACGAATATTAATATCAATTTTTGTCGGTTTTTGGGTGTAGTTCTTCTTGTAGTATACTTAGTTGTTCGAAGATTAAATTTAACAACATTTGAGTTGGTAAATATGAACCAACACAGCTTCTATGTGAGTGAAAGAATGATTTCGAATTGAAGAGGAAAATGAATGATTGTTTAATATTGATGATTGATTAGGTTCCGGAAGGTGTAGAGAACAATAAGGGCAACATTTATATGTCCAGTACCAGTCCCTCAAACGTCCTCAAGGCTTATTACGAACAGTATCAGAAGGATTTGTCGTTGTTTCTGAAGTGTCGAGGGGAAGAAATGGTGGAAGGGGGTCGCATGGTTCTCACGATTTTGGGAAGAAGAAGCCATGACCCATCTAGCAAAGAGTGTTGCTATATATGGGAGCTTTTGGCTAGGGCTCTTAATCACATGGTCTCCAAGGTGAATATTCATTAATAATCTTATTACTTATTAAATAACATGTTAGTTTAATTTTTACAATCTATCTGAAGTAGAATTTGTGGACAGGGAATCATAAAAGAGGAGCAAATGGAGGGTTTCAACATCCCTCAATACACACCTTCTCCATCTGAAGTAGAATTTGAGGTTGAAAAGGAAGGTTCATTCACCATTACTGGTATGGAAGTATCTGTAGTACCTTGGAATGCCAACGATGATGGTAATTTGTCTGAATCACTCAGAAACGGAGGATACAACGTTGCAAAGTGCATGAGGGCTGTTGCAGAACCATTACTGATAAGTCACTTTGGAGAAGCTATCGTTGAAGAGGTTTTTGACCGCTATCAACAAATCTTAACAAAAACAATGTCTGAGGAGAAAAATCATTTTGTTAATGTCACAATATCTTTGGTCAGAAAACCCAGATCAGCATGATGTTGTTTGTATATTTGTATATATAGTTTCTTATTAAAACCAACCCCAAAAAACTTCCTCCGTTGTGGTTGCTGTGTGTCTAGTTACACTAGTCATTTTTATTGTGTTGTGCTGCTGGTTTCTCAGAGTATTATGTAAAATAAACTAGTATTTATTATGTAGTACTGTTGGCTTGTTATTATTATCAATGTGATTTATGCATATTATGATAACTAGTTTTCTTTACATGAATGGATTTTCATGTTAATTTTATACTGAGTTCTAAATTGTCCAAAACTTCTGGATCTGGAAATAGTTTCAAAACAGTCATTTTGGAATGTAGAAAATTTTCAAGAACAAATATTTCGGAACTGAAAGAATGAATCTTTTTATTGCAGGTGTTCAATGTGCATCTTTCCACCATACAGTTTGCCATTAATGTTTGGGTTGAATCACACTTTCCCTCCCTCGTTATTACTTGCTTTCTTTCACAGTATCTCCATTCCTTTGCTTAACCTTTTTTTTTTTAAACTCTCCTTTACTGGAGAGAATGCCTACAAAAATGTGATGAGCCAGCGGAAGAAGAAAAATGAAGAGAGAATGAGGGTGGCTGAGGGTTTTGCATTTTAGGGTTTTGGAGTATGGGTAAAACGGGGATTTCAGATTTTATGGGGATGCAGGAAGAAAATAATGGGGTGCAGGAAAAAGAAACCTAGAAAAAAAAAATACAAATTGGCTGCAGCCCGTACAAAGAAATGGAAAGAAACTAACACAAATAGGCCACAACACAACCCATAGAATGACGAGTATTTCTTCCTCCACCCATGATTTCTTCATTGATTGTACTGGAAAAGTTTAAATTATTTTTGCTTAATTGAAAAATCCATGAATATGTTTCGGATGATACAATCTCAGATATATTTTCAAATCATTTAAAAAGATAATTATTATAAGTGTTTAATAGAGAAAATTTAAGTAAATTTATGTATTAGAAAGAGTGTTTATATGTAAGATTTTGTAGTTTTATCTTTAATTTTGTTGATAAAGTTGTAATGGAATATTATATTTGAGTTATAATAAAAGATAATTGAATTTTTCGGCTTTATATTTGTTGAAATTTGTAGGATTTTTGAAAATATGAGAGATATGATATATATATGAAATATATATGTGATATGTTATACGGAGAAACATGTTGTATTTTATTGATATACTTCTATATATAGAGTAAAATATAACAGAATATCAAGTATAAAATATTTAGAATATCCTACCCCTAATCTAAAATAATAACAAATTTCTAAAACTAAAAATATTTTCTAGAAACTAATTTAAATAAAAAAGATACTAAGTAATATTCTCAACATTCATCTTTGCGTTTATTTAAATTTTATATCTTTAGATTTAATTCTCCATTTTTTGATGCTTGATTTTCTCTCCTTTTTGTGCTTGTAGTTTTTTTTTTCTCTTTCTTCCATGGCAACACCTCTTTTTCAATTTGGCATCATCCTTTAAATTTCTTCTTATATCAACATCATCTTTTTCTTTGTCAGGTGTGAATTTCATTGTATAGTGACATTGAACCTTTTGTAAATATTAGAATGTGAACCTCCATCTACTTTCTTCACTTGGACATCTACTTTCTTCTAGAGATATTTATCTTCTGATTTTGATCCTTCTTTCGTACTCACTTTATTTGTAGCACATTCCTCCTTCATGAAATCCAACTCAAATCTTTTGTCTAGAATTTTTTATCACACAAACTTTATTTTCAAAGGAGACCTTGTAACCTTTCTTTAACATTTGAGCAACACTTAACAAATTCTGGGTAATCTCGGGAACATATAAGACATCAAAAACCAATTTGATACCTGAATGAGTTTCAATTGAAACTGTTCCTGTACCTTTCAGGGCAAGTTGTTCTCAAATTCGTTGGTTGTGACACATGATGTTGTAAGAAGTAGTTCCTCCTCTGATTTATCTTTCACAATCTTAACATCTTCTTGAGAATCTTGATATTTGCATACCTTTTTCATATGTCCCAATTGACCGCATTTGTGACATTTGACATATGGCCTCCACCAACACCAGTTGGGTTGATGACCTTTTTTCTTGCAATGGGGACAAGATGAAAAAACCTGTGTGTTGTTGTATTTGTTCCTTTTATTTAAATTACCTTCAACTGCCACATGATCTTCTCTCATCAATCTTCGTTGTTCTTGTGCTTGCAAGGCATGTATAACCTCTGTCAAGGTAGTTGTAAATAAATCTTTTGTGTTTCCTAAGAAAGTAATAGATGCCTCATATCTTTTTGGCACCGTCACCATAATTTTCTCAACGAGTCTAGAATCTGGAAACTCCTTTCCCAACCATTTTATCTTGTTGACAATACCCACCAATTTGTTTGAGTATTCTTTGATTGTCTCTGACTCTTTCATTCTTTGCATCTCGAACTCTCTTATCAAGTTCAAAACTTTCATAGCTCGAATCTTCTTGTTCCCTTCATATTCTGCTTTCAAGTATTCCCAAATTTCTTTGGGAGATTTTAGAGTCATGATCTTGGTCATAATCATTTGTGAAACACCTGCGAACAAGCATGACTTTACCTTTGCCTTTCTCATTTTTTTGTCTTTATGTGCTTTTATTTGAGCCACGGTTAGATTTTCAGACAAGAGAACATCATCTTCCTCCACCAATTCCCATAAATCTAGCCCTTCTAGATATGTTTGCATCCTTACTGCCCATAGATCATAGCTTTCGCCATCAAAGAATGGAATAGCGACATGTGACATATTTCCTTCCATTCTATTGGTAGTAAGAACAATGGTTCTGATACTACTTGTTGATATTTTTTGGACTTTTGAAAATATGAGATATATGTGATATGATATATGGAGGAACATGGATATACCCTATATATAGAACAAAATATAACATAATATCAAGTATAAAATATTTAGAATATCTCATTACTAATCTAAAATAATAATTAATTTCTAAAATTGAAATATATATCTAAAACTGAAATATTTTTTAGAAATTAATTTAAATAAAAAAGATATTAAGAAATATTCTCACCAATATTTAAGTAATTACTAACTAATAAATTAATCAATATGATATTTAGGTTATATTATGAAAAATCTGTTCTTTGTTATTAGTCTAAATTTTACGATAAAAAAGTTGAACATTTTTAAAAAGGAAGAAAATTTATAAAACTATTGTCATAAAGTATTAATTGAAACCTATATAGGTTAGATTCATATTTTATTATTATCATTATAAATCTCTCAAAACACATATCAGTTATATTATTATTATCATCAAATGAACCAAAATATATAAAAGAAAGCAAAATAAGATTTTAATTAAAGTATTAAAAAAAGGTGGACCACAAAAGAAGAATGTTTTTCTTGTTGTAACACTATCCTTTTATCAAGTTGGGAGAGAAAAGATTTTGCTGAGTATGAGTGAATCTTCAATTGAATTTTTATTATTTTTATTTCTGTTACATTTGCGTATCCTTCAATTGAATTCAATTGTTTTAAAATAACTGTGACTTTATACTTGGAAAAATAAGTTTGGTATCCATTTTACAGAAAGGAAAGGATATGTATAATGAGTAAACTAGTATTTGGTTCAACCGTTCATTGGCATTGGCCAAGTTGACAGTGTAAAATAAGTATTATAGTTCACCAAATATCAACAAAAAACCAAATAATAAGCTCATTGATCCAATCAATTGTGAGAACTTCATCAAATTAAGTTGAAAAAAATATTAAAAGTAGAATTCCAATTAATCATTCGACAATGGCGTTTTCTGTATTTGACTACTCCTATAATATATCTATCCACAATTCCAACCCTTTCGCTTTCAAGCAATGTCACTTCACAAGGACAATGCAAGTTGTAATAAATCGCAGACGGCAAAATCAACATAAAAAAATAAATCTCAGGTAGAATTACACACGACAACAGAACAAGAGACAATGTTCTACAAGTTTAGCCAAGGACGGTAAACAACCATACAAGAAAAAGCTGTTAATTTCATCATTCTTTTGTTTGGTTCACCTCAAATAATATACCTCTTAATATTCCAACACCAACGTTGTTGTTAAGTTCGCAAAGCCGGTTCTGTTATTTCCCAGTGCGATCAGAAGAACAAGGTGAGTGGTTATTTCTCCATGGTTAAGAAGACGGTGTTGAAGGTTGACATCACTTGTTCCAAATGCAAAAGGAAACTCCTCAAGACTGTGTCTTCACTTCAAGGTAACATAACCAATAATCGATGCTGTAGATATATTATTGGGATTTAAAATTATACGATTCCTGCGCTGTTTTAATAAAATTATTATCTTCTGGAATTTTAAATTTTTGATTGAATTTTAGGGGTGGATAAAATTGAAGCTGATGAAGGGAAGGGTACGTTGACCGTGACAGGGGATGCAGACCCGTATGACATAATAGTTCGCATTAGGAAAGCTGGGAAGCATGCTGAAGTTGTGAGTGTTGGGCCTCCCCCGGCGCCTCCAAAACAAGACCAGAAGAAGCCCGAAGAAAAAAAGCCCGAAGAGAAGAAGAAGCCCGACCCGGTTAAGCAAGAACAAAAACCGAATGAGCCCTACATGCAGATGCCGTATTACTACCCACCACACCAACCGGTGGTGGTGTACATGAACAGATACGAGGAGCCCAATCCATCTTGCATTATATTGTAACCACGAACACAAGTGCAGAATGCTCAATTTTCAGCAAAACTCAGACCAATGGAGAGAGAAATATAAAAGGCACAACCAGTGGGGAAAAAATGGAGAATTTGTTTGGGCTGGTTTTGAAGAAGTTATTATTGTTTTCTGGTTGATGAGAGATTGGAAATAATATATGTTAGTGATTAAGAAAGTACTTTGCATCGTAAATTTCTAAAGTCAGTTCTTTCGTATCAATAAAAAGGGAATTGTGTACAAGCACTTTGAAGAAAAAAGAATGACGAATCATCTCCGATAGTTAGGAACACAGTTTTAAGTTTGATTCTTATTTTACATTTTTATGAACATGCTATATTAGATGCATTTATATGGTAAAATTGAACAATATTTTAGTATTTAGAAATATAATGTCAATTTATATAATTAAAAATAATAAATAATTATAATAAAACATTTATGAAAAAAGTAATAATAAAGTTAATAAATGATTGTTGTTAATAAGTTACAAGTCGATCTATTTTCAATTTTACTCAAGCATGTAAATTAATTGAGTTGGATTCGGTTTAAATTAATTTTAACATATCTAACTCTGAAGCTAGTCTACATACTTTAAATTGATCGTTATTTTACTCCAATTTTATGCTTACATTTTATACAGAATCTTATACTTATGAAAAAGACAATGTGCGAAGAAAGTTCCTCCCGAAAGTTTTTCCACGTCATTTAGATTTTGTAGCCTTCCACACACCATTTAGCCAAATTTAATGTCAAATCCAAATAAAGTTGTTGAGGGAAATGGTTGAAATAATAGGTTTCTTTTCTTCCACGGGTCTGTCTTTCGTTTTACATAAACATTGTCCAAATAGTATTAGGCGTGCTTAACACGTGACTTCACAACGCCCAACGAAATAGAATAGTAATATACTATCGATTCATATCACACATATAACTACTTATTTAATTATTTATCAAAATATCATTTGTTAATTCAAAAAATTCTTCACTTAAACAATTTTTATTTTAATATATATATATATATATATATATA
>Ga0214543_1002238_pt1 | contig 38095 bp, 20 predicted proteins | sample CNSS2metaG_FD_160094 | JGI IMG/M metagenome (GOLD analysis project Ga0214543, IMG submission 160094) | Root nodule microbial communities from cowpea collected in UCLA plant growth center, Los Angeles, California, USA - CNSS2 | ecosystem: Host-associated > Plants > Roots > Nodule | place: USA...
TATATATATATATTAGGATAAATAGTCAGCTTAATAAAATAAATATTGCTATATTTTATTTTTTAGTACAATAAAAAATTTAATTTTGTTAGTTTGGTTTGGTCTTTGATATTAATAGTTGAGGTGCATATATTTGATCTATTAATTGTCATGTGTTTTTATTAAACGAAACATTAACATTGATATGTAATCAAAACTGTGGATTTAAAATAATGTGGGTAGAGTTGAGATAATAGCAAGACTAATTATTAAGGTTAACTTTGTTCTTTAATAAATACACGTGATATTTAATAAAGATGATTAATTACCTCAATCATTAAGGGAGTTTAAACAAAACTAACAAAATAATTTATTTAAAAAATATTTGTTTGTGCTAAAAATTAGATATGTTAATATTTTTTATACTCAACTGATTATTTATCCTATAATTTATTTACTTTTTTATTGAAAATGTAATGAAAGTACAAAATTTATTAATTTAGTAAATTGTCATGCTTTTTAGTTTTATCCTACTTTGATTTGTTGTTCCCTATATTTCAAATTTGAAATTGTCATCTATTCCCTACAGTTGTCATTGGAAAAATTGAAGGTGCTTTATGTAATACATCAAGATATTAAGGAGCTTTGGCACTATAGTTCTCCTTCTGAATCATTTTGTCAATTGGAAAATTTGACTTTAAGCAACAATAATAAATTATTAAGTGTCATCTCTTCTCATATGATCACAAGATTCAACAACATGAAAGAACTGAATTTAGACAAATGTGAATCATTGACCACAATATTCAACTTTGAAGATGACAAACTAGATCATCCTATGGAAGAAATGCTTCCTCAACTGAGGATAATATCATTAAGTAACCTAAATAGTTTGAAATTTGTATGGAACAAGGAACCTCATGTTCCATTCTTCTCAAATTTGGTGTCACTTTTCATTGTCCGTTGTGGTAGCATTCAAAGTTTATTTTCACTTTCTTCCTCCAAATATCTTGAGAAACTCAAATTACTGAGGTTGTATAGTTGCAAAGAACTAAAGGAAGTGATCTCAAGTGATGATGAAAATGTATCATCTATCGCTTTTCCCCAGATGAAATGTCTAGTACTTAAGGATCTTCCAAAGTTTGTGAATTTCAGTCATTATCGTGGAACTCTTGATTGGCCTAACTTACAAACTTTAAGGGTTAGCAACGTTCCAAGTATGAAGATATTTTCAAGAGGCAACATCAACATACCATTGTTGAGATCAATAGATATAACATTTGTCAAGAAGCTTTGGTTTGGAAATCTAAATAAGACCATATCATTTATATACAATAATCCAGGTATGAAATTTTAAATTCAAAAAATTAAATAATTATAATATAATAATATACATGTTTATATACGTGAGAACCTAAAAAATCTGGTTTTAAAAGTGATAGTGTTTTAAATAATGAGATCTTATTATTATTTTCATAATAAAAGCTTACATATAAATAGAAAATTTCATAAAATGATCTCGTTATCTAGAAACACTGTATCTCTCTAAAAAACACTTTCTAGTAGCTCTTTCCCTTCTCACTACAGTTTCTTACTGTAAGTTCATCTGTTTGATTATCAGAGATTGCTAGGGAGACCACTATGGCTACTATCTAATTTTGTCCAATCAGTTTCCTTCATTAAGTAAGTTGATTTTCTACTCTTTTCTCATACAATTGTTCTGAAAAGGGGGTTTTTATTGTTAGATTGAATCTATGAAATTGATAATGTGTCTAAATTTCCTTTATGGGAGAATTAATCCCTTAGAGTCCCAATGGGTGAGCAATTTTGTCGCAGGTCGAGAGTACACGTCTCACCCAACGAGAAGATATGCCCACTAAGCGAGTGGATCATGTTGGGTTATATATATTTTATGTCATATGGGTTATGGTTATAGACATTGAAAGATTATGATTCCATATGGTTATATGACATTAGTCTTACACATATAAGGCATTTAACATCACTTTAACCCTTAAGGCAATGGTGTTATGGGTCTTCATTATTATATAGTGTTTAACTTTGTCTATTCTATCCAATGTGGGACTTTTCGACTCACACTTGACCTATTCCCAACAATTTCCCCTCAAGGGTGAGTCCTATGCGATCAGTCACTCTGAACCATCGGCTCTGATACCACTGTTGGGTTATATATATTTTATGTTATATGGGTTATGGTTATAGACATTGAGAGATTGTGGTTTCATATGGTTATATGACATTAGTCTTACACATATAAGGCATTTGACACCAGTTTAACCCCAAAACCTTAAGGTAATGGTGTTATGGGTCTTTATTCTTATATAATGTTTAACTTTGTCTATTCTATCCAATGTGGAACTTTTTGACTCACACTTGAACTATTCCCAACAGATCAGAACTAGGATCAAAGGTTTACTCTTTCATTCTTGAGAGTCCAATTTTATACAAATATGGTTGTCACTAGTATTGGAAATAACTATATATATATATATATATATATATATATATATATATATATATATATATATATGTGTATGTGTGTGTGTGTGTGCGTGTGTGTGTATGTATCTATAAGTGTGCATGTATGTGTGTATCTGTAAGTGTGTATGTATGTATGTATCTGTAAGTGTGGAATGTGAAGTGGTTTTCTATGAATTTCAAGGAGGAATTCTATGTGGTGATGGTTAGTGTATGCATTGACATAAGGATTCATTATTGGTTGGTATCCTTTCTCTAATAACTACTCACGTTCGAGTATATCAGAGTAGGTTATGTGGTGAAGAAAAGAAGAAGATCCTAACCACTAAATTTGATCAAGTCCTAGGCACGAACGGAATTTACCTTGTGAGTGGTTGGGTGATAACCCCTTGAGGCAAAATTTTGCAGAGTTTGGGAACCTCCGCAGGTGCAGGCCACTAGGGGATCCGATGTTATATGCATGTATCTAGATAATCGAGTTAGTGTCCAATGTTTATCTAATACAAATAGATATATATGTTGTTTATGTGGCATGATGTATATGGCATATTTTACAAAAGTACTTTGGCTATATTAACTTACGCTATGTTGTTGTATCTTGTTACTTCTTTTGTAATGATCACTTAATTGTGTGAGCAAAGGAGATGCAGGTGGGAATACTTCTCTTTTATTAAGCAGAGAGATATATTGGTAAAGTGTGACAACGATAATAAGAGTGTTGTTTGTTTTAGAGATAGTAAACTCTAATATCTATTCGGAGATCGTTTGTATATATTGATATTTATTATGGTTATTCTGGAATAACTGTACTAATATTTTTATATTCGCCTTTACTATCTGTTTATACATAATATTGTGTTTAATAATTTATAACTATTAAATGGGATGTTAAAATATATATATATATATATATATATATATATATATATATATATATAATTTAATTATGATATAAACAAAATTCATTTATCTGTTACTATATTTTTGTTATTATATTTTATATAACAAATTTAAAAAATCTTTAAATACATGTTATCACATGAAAAACGATCATTTGATCACTTTTCTTTTCTCACAAAAATTCATCCATACTTTCTTAACCGCTTGAGAATTCTTGCGCTGATTGTGGTGATTCGGAGCTTGATCACAGGTTAGGCCAGTTAAGTGAAGTTTTACTTTTAGATAAATTAAATAATACATATAAACTATTACATTTTTCTCTTATAAATATTTGTTACAACAATATATAATTACACATTTTGTTATCAATTTTACAAAAATAGTTATTTTTTAAAATTAAAATAATTATCAGACGAGTTCTATTTTTTAAGTCATAACTTTTTAAATTTAACCGTTTTCATATTTTTTAAACTAAAATAATTATTTATAGTAAAAATATAAATTATAAAATAAATAAAAATCATCTATAAGAAAATTCTAAAAATTATTTATATTTATTTTAATAATTAAATTAAAATTTATTCTTTTTTATTATCATAAAAGAAAAATAACATCTCCGGCGTATAATAAACGTGGGTGGGTTTTTCACAGTATATAAAATTAATTTCAGTTTCTTGTTATGATTTTGGCTGGGACATAAATCAATAAAACAATATTTTTAACATCATATTTAAGTTATACTTCTTTAATTAATTCAAACAACGAATCAATATTTGTATAATAATCTAGGTATAAACACGTCCAACACATATATATACTTCCCATGTTTCAAAAGACTTCTATAATCAACATGTTCCAACTCGGTTTCATGCAATCTAGGATGTAACAACACACACAATATGCTGTGTGCATTATAGTCACAACTCATGCCACATATTTTTCCATGCAAATTCATGTTCATTCTCTTAGTGTGATGGATTTTCTATTTTTGAGCACCAAGTGTTTCCCTTAATGCTTGTCCCTTCTGTTCAATCTCCACATAGCAGCAAACTGAGTTGTTACAAGCTTAGATGACAGCAAGGGCTACCAAGAACCATTGGCTCTGAGAGTTTCTAGGAACCTAAATTTTAGCATTCCCTCTTAATTTCGGTCCCTTCAAAATCCACTGGAACCAAGCACCCTCATTCACTTTACGCCAAAACAACAATCTCGGCCACCAACCAAAACGACAACCTCTGACACCCTTCGCCGCCGCCGCCGCCGCCACAAACCAGTTCCTAGCTCCTACCCTCTCTTTTTGTAGAGTGGTTTATTTGGAGCTTAGGAATTAATTAACCTGTATACACACTCACTTTAATATACAGTTTATCGCATAACATGCATGCATAGAGCACGTGGAGATAGATTAAGCATTTGGCTTATGGACAGAGAATTGCAGAGGCTAAACAGATAGCAAGAGGGGGAAGTTGAAGTAACTTGTTTGATTTTCCAAGTTTTGGAAGGTGAAGGAGCTTGATGGAGGATATGGCAAACAGCAATGATGTTGCCAATGGTGAAAATGGGTTGTTGGCGGTCTTTGGTGGCAATGAATTTGGTGGCGGCGGTGGTGGTGAAAGTGGTGGCAAAGTGGAGGAGGTGGCTCTGAAGAAAGGTCCTTGGACAGCTGCAGAAGATGCTGTTCTCATAGATTATGTGACAAAACATGGTGAAGGGAATTGGAATGCAGTGCAGAGGAACACAGGGTTGAATAGATGTGGCAAGAGTTGTAGGCTTAGATGGGCCAACCATTTGAGGCCCAATTTGAAAAAAGGTGCTTTCTCTTCTGAGGAAGAAAAACTCATCGTTGAACTCCATTCACAATTTGGCAACAAATGGGCCAGAATGGCTGCTCTGGTATGCATTTTCTTTATCTTCTTTATTTTAGTTTTTCATAAAAAACTATGGTTATCATGATTATGACATGCATTTGGACACAGTGATCCTTGCACTAATATAGTAAAGAAAACCAGATTTTGAACTCTGTTTCTTTGGTTGCTGCTGCCACTTAGATGCCTGGGAGAACAGACAATGAGATCAAGAACTATTGGAACACAAGGATCAAACGTCGACAAAGACAAGGTCTCCCTCTCTATTCAGACGAGAATGATCACCATTGTTCCACAGCACCAAATCCTTCTCCAAACCCTAATAACACTCTCACAAACTTTGAGTTCTTCAAACAAAACTATCATCATCAAGAACAACAACAACAACAACAACACCAACAACAACAACCTCTATCTCCAACTGCACCTCAACATTCCCCTCTCCAACAGAGACATCCCTTCACCAATTCTTCACCTTTCAGTTTCTTAGACCAGTCACCTCTTCCACTCTCCTCCTCTTCACCCTCCTCTCTCTCCTTCACCTTCCAAAGACCAGAACCACTCCTATGCAACCCTCTTCGCTTCAAACGCTACCGTGCCTCTTCAAGCTACAACCCTCTCCCTGACCTTCCTCTCACAACCCAGTTCCCTCATCTTGATGGATTCAGATTCCCGGTTTCTTCAGGCTTCTCTCCGTTTCTTCAACCCTCTTTGTTCGAATCTGACCGACCCATTTCTTCTTCCTCCTCCTTCCAACCCAAGTTCGACCTCCCTTCAACCCAGTTCTACAAACCACCCCAAGACCAAGACATTGATTTCAACGACCCTTCTTTCCAAACCAGCAGCGGCCTCCTGGGGGGTCTTCTCTTGGAGGCTCAGGCTCTGGCTTCGGGTCAGAACTCAAAGAAACGACCCCACTTGAGTTTAAACGAGGGAAACGATATCTTCGATGCATGCCAAAGCTTCGAGGACTTTCCATCTAGCTCTCTTTTCTGGCCTTCTTCTGCATCAGGTTCGTTTCATTTTTGTTATTATCAAACATTTGATGAACTGTGCTCAAAGTTTTGAAAATTTGATCACTGATTCCATTTGAATGTTTATGCATGCAGCAGGAAAAGCGAAGGAAGAGGCACCTGATTTGAGCAAGTTCACGAATGAGGAGTTGTCGTCGTTGCTTACATCTTCCAACACACAGGGCCATGAGTGGCTCAACAATGGCGTTCCTGAAGGATCGAATGTGCAACCCTGTGGTAGTGGCATGATAGATGACAATTTTGGAGTTGATTTGAAGCCCGTGGCTTCGTTGTTTCCTCTCAGCAACACCACAAACCATAACGAAAACCAAGGTTGTTACCCTTGGGACAATTTGCCTGGTCTCTGCTAAGATAATTTTGGAAGCTATATATATATATATGCATAATGTTAATCAACAAGTTTCGTGTATATCAAAATGGTATCCATTAATTAGATTAGTAGTTCATTCTCTGTATATTAATTGCAGCAGTTATTTTATTTAGGTTTATCGATGAAGTTCTATAATCATGCCATATAATTATTTCTTAGTTATAAACGTCGGGGTTATAGAAAAAAAAAAAAAACTAACAAAATTAAATCAAACCTTAATGCTAATTAAATTAAATTAAGAAAATCAAAATAATATAAATTGGCTTTAGAATAATAACAAACTGGTTTAGTCATTTATATTTTAGTACCTTCATATTTTTGTTATTATTATACGCATACATGCATTTGTCTTATTTATATTTCTATATCTTCATTTTGTTATTATTATACATACACTTATTTTTTTTAGCATTTTTGGTACTTCATTATGAATAACTAGCGAATACACAGGCGCGATATCGTGCTTGTGTATCTGATTTTTTAAGTTTTATAAAATTAATAATATTTATTTTTAAAATATATAATAAATTTTAAAATAATTTTAAAATAAAATAATTGTTTAAAAAAAGTTTTTAAAATAACGGTTAAAATAAAAAAGATTTAAAAAAATGGTTAAAAAAATAATTATAAAATAATTAATTTTTAAAATAATAATTAATAATAAAATTAGAAAATGAAAAGTGGACACAAAAAGAGGAATTCCCTTTATATATTGTTATAGATAATATTATGGTTATCATTTTTTGACTTTTATCTTTTCCTGATTTAGTTGAAATTATTAATTAATATATCACTATCTTTTTTTTTTAAAAATCAATTACTCACACTAAGTCACACTCAGAAAATATCATATGATGAAGAATGGAAGTCAAAAAATAAAAGTCAAAATATAATTTTCCTTTATTATTCTAACATCATTTAAGAATTAAGATAAACAAGAATTAATAATCTCATATTATTTATGAATTAAGATTATGATGGTTTAAATATACATTTTTCAGTAAAGATGAACACTATATTGTAATGTTAATAATAATATTTTATTAGACTTGAAATTAAAATTTTATCATAACTCATCTAGTAGTATATAAGAGGGTTTGGTAATCAGATGAATTTAGATTCTGTATTAAATTTTTTTTGTTTCATTTTTATATTATATCTTTGAAATACACTTCTGGATATTGATTTTAGTGTTTTGAAAAATATTTATATAGTACCAACATCATTATATTATTAATGTTCAACAAAAGACTGTATAAAAAAAATCAATAAAAAATCTGAACTCGTAATTAAATTAAGATATATGCTGAAAATTATTTTATTCTGGAAGTATATTTGTGGTTGTCAAAACTTAGTGCAGATCAGTATACTACCAGAAAAATATTAATTATCGATGGAAAAAAATAGTGAAAACAGTTATGAGAAGATGAAGAACTCCATAAAAGAAAAATGATTAAAAAGGCACAACATGACGCAAGAAACTATGTACGGGAAAAACATTTTGCTTGAACGATTTTTTTGAAGGTATGAGAAGGACAGTTTTTGAATTGATGCTATCTCTTATTGACATTCCCTTTTACAGGGATAACTATGTATATACACAACTCTAAAAGGTTGGAGCATCCAAAATGTCCCATGCACTATTAATATAGTTATATCCTATCACTTTGTTACGTTAAAGATTACATAATGTTTAGGCTTTCACAGTTTTTTGGGTTATAATAGTGATTTATTTATTATGATTTTTTTTATAATTTATTTTAGTACAATAATTTAATATATGTTAAATTTATTTTTTTGAAATTTAAATTGTTAATCGTTTAACAATTTATTAAAATTAATTTAAAATATTTGAAAAAATAAAAGTCAAAATTATCAAAGACCATGAGTAATGAGATAATAAAGTATCGCAATATCTTTTTAACCTTTTAATTTAGGCTTAAATAGCACTTTGGTCCTAGTTTTTGTTCGGTTTTTTCAATATAATCCTATTTTTGTTTTTCTCTTCAATTTGGTCCTAATATTAGTCAATTTTATTCAATTTGGTCATTTTCACTAACACTGTTAAAATAGTTAACGGATGTGAACATTAACCGTCACGTGTCATTTTGTGATTTTTTTAATTTTTTAATTTAAAAAAATGTACACATGTCAAGCTCATATCATGCCACATGTCATTTTGTGATTTTAATTTTTTTTTTTTATTTTTTAAAATTTAATTTTTTTTAATTTAATTTTTTTTTATTTAAAAAAAATCCACGTGTCAAGCCAATATCATGCCACGTGTCAGAGTCAGTTTTTTATTTTCAATTTGGTCCCAATATTCGTTAATTGTTTTCAATTTGGTCCTATTTTTTTAAAAAAATAAATTTAGCATTTTTGTTCCTCTCCAAATTGAGACAAAATTTAATTTGTATATAAATGTTATATGGATATTCTTATTAAAATGCATATTTTATTTAAATATTTTTAATTTAGAATTAGAGTTAGTTTAAAATTAAAACGAAAAAAAGCAATAACACCATTAATTTAAAATTTTAGGTTAAAAATATTTAATTTTAAACCAACTCTAATTTTAAATTAAAAATATTTAATAAAATTATGCATTTTAATAAAAATATCCATATAACATTTATATACAAATTATATTTTGTCTTTGGAGAGGAACAAAAATGCTAAATTAAAAAAACAATTAGACCCAATTGAAAACAAATAACGAATATTAGGACCAAAATGAATATAAAAATCTTATTCTGACACGTGACATGATATTAGCTTGACACGTGAATTTTTTTTAAATTATTAAATTTTAAAAAAAAATTAAAAATTTAAAAAATCACAAAATGACACATGGCATAATATGAGCTTGACACGCATACATTTTTTTTAAATAAATTTAAAAAAATGACAAAATGACATGTGACGGTTACTGTTCACGTCCGTTAACTATTTTAACGGTGTTAGCGAAAAGGACCAAATTGAATAAAATTGACCAATATTATGACCATATTAAAAAAAAATAATAATAAGACTAATTAAAAAAACCAAACGAAAACTAGGACCAAACTACTATTTAAATCTTTAATTTATAACAAAATTTACTATACGGATTCTTTTTTGTTCGTATTTATTTTTTAGAGTTATCCTTAAATAATATTTTATAAAATTAAAATAATTATTTTATCAATTTTATTGTTTCTTTAAATTTAACCGTTTTTTCAATTTGACTTCTACTTTTCAAATTTCATCATTTTTTAATTATAAAACTATCTATAAAATAAATAAAAATTATTTACAATAAAATTATAAAAATTATTTATATTTAATTTCATAATTATAACAATAATAATAACTTTATTAATTTTTTTTATCATAAAAATAATAATTTTTTTTACTAGTTATATTAATGAAAGATTAAGATTATCCTACCATAATGTCATTAAATACTATCTCCTCTCGAACAAATATCATAGTAATTTCTTAATTTGAATTTTATTTGCTATTACAGAATAGTAAGCATTAATCCTTGAAATTAAATAAATTTTGCTTCCCATTTTTATACGTTAAAAAGTGAAATATCTGCTTACTTCAAGCAGAAAGATTTTTAAGCTCACCAGCTAAAGTTTAGAACATATTTAATATAAAAGTTAGGTTCAATAAAATTTTAAATATCTTATAAATTTAATGTTACGTTTGTACTAAAAAATTATTTAAAATATTTTTTATTTAAATTTAAGTTTTTTTTTTATTTTGTTTTTTATTAATAAAATCGTGTGTTTCTTTAATTTTATGTTTATATCTCTTCTTCACTTATATCTAAGAATAAGTTGACGTGCAAGTTAAAAAAAATAAAAAAGTTATACTTTGATTTTCATTTTTTTTATTCGTATCCTTTATTTTCTGACTTGATTTAATGTGAGTTATTGATTATTTGAAAAGAAAAGATAATGATACATTAACCAATGATCCATATTAAGTCACGTTACTGAATAAAAGATGAGAAACATAGTATCATTGTCTAAAAAAAATTTAAGAAAAAATTATTTGATTTACGAGTTAAAGATACAAGACAAAAAAGTAATTATTAAATTTTAAAATACTTAAATGAAAAAATCTTATTAAATTTTATCCCTTATAAATTTAAATATTTTAAGATGAATTCTTAATACAAAAAATTATTTTTCAATTAAATCTTTTGTTTAAGTTTTTTAAACTAAATATGTAGTTATTATTACTTACCTATTTTCATATATTCACTAGCGCGAATTGAGGTTATTATGTCTAGTGATTAAGTCCGACCAATGAATATTAGGTAAAAAATGCATGTGATATTTTTGTAAATAAGTTGTCAAGATTTACCTATGATCCTTTATGGTCATGTTGAGAATAGTCCAAGTGTGAGTCAAAGTCCCACATTGGATAGAAAAGACAAAGTTAAACACTATATAAGAATAAAGACTCATAACACTATTACCTTAAGTTTTGGGGTTAAAACGGGTGTCAAATACTTTATATGTGTAAGACTAATGTCATATAACCATATGTAACCACAATTTCTCAATGACCATAACTATAATATTGCAGACTATTTAAAGATCTTCATTATAGAACACGAACTTTAAAATATGTTTTTTTTATTGCGAGATTGCCTAGCTTTTTTCGCAGTGCCTCGTCATCGACACTCGATGTCACTGCCATTCGCCACTTCATCGTAACTAAAGGCACTGGTGATGCCGACTACACCATCCCCTTACTCCTATTCTCTTTGTTTCTTGTTCTAAAGTGTGGTACTGTGTTGTGTTTCTCTCTGTTTTTGTTGTACTTGTAGAGATAAATTAGGGAAGAATAAGATGGTACAGTGGAATGGAGGTGATATTTGGGAGAATTGCACTACACAATTTTTTTAGTTTAAACAATTTGAAAATGTTGCCTAAAGTAACAAAAATTTACCTTATCTTTCCCTCAACAATTGTCTCATTGGAAATCAAACTTGTGACTTTGGCTTTGATACCAATTGTTGGATTGAGCGTTTAACACTAAGTCAAAAGTTATGGTTAATAGATAGGATGCAACTCTTTCTACTTAAGATTGTAGCAACCTAAGTGTCATTGTTTGATTGTGATTTCGCCTACCTACCCTCCTCCATGAGACATTTGATGTACCTTATAACAATTTAAGTATTATTGGGTCATATGATGGTAATATAAAAATATTTAAAACTAAATTACCACAATTTTAAAAATATGGTCTAAATTATCCACATTTTAACAATTGTTACCTATTACATCAACATCTTCTACCGTATTGCTTAAAATTAATAGGCAACATTTTTTATGTTATCTAAGTTTAAGGCAAATAAAACTCACTATATAACCAACAATAAAAAAAATTGTGGCTTATTCCTATTTTACACAATGGTTTTTTAGTTGTTGTCATGTTAATGTTGTCTAATCTATAGCTATGAAGAAGATTCATAGTGTATAGTATAACTAAGAAGGAAACAACATTATGAAGAGACCAAAGTTTTATTGTTTTGCCCACATTTTCTATGGACATTTAAAAAAGTGTTGCCTAAATAACCAACAATTTATAAAATGAGGCCCTTAGTAGTTTTAAGCCACACTAATATATTTGTGACCTTCTTTATGTTTAGATAGTAATTTTATACATTTGGGCTAGTTTAGTGTGGTCTAAAATAAAAAATGACGTAGTGTTGGTGCCCTCTAGTCTGTAAACCCTTTGTGTCAAAATAGTGAAGGAAACTAGATTTACCAAAAAACAATGAGTAATGTTGGAAAGGAAGATATGGAGGATGAGTATTGGGTCTCAAGGAAGGGTTATGCATGTGAATGGTGAAGTGAAGGTGAAGAAAAGGAAGAAGATGGGGCTAGAGTCGTATGGTTCTGTTATGTTTTTTGTTCTAATGAAAGAAGATGAGTCTATGGTGAAGGATAATGGAGAGATTAGAGTTGAAGGTCGAGAGCAACAGAGAAAATGGAGGCATCCTTGTGATATTGGGTCTATTGTTATTGTGATGATTGGTGAGTGTGAATGAAGGTGCCACTAGAGGTTGGGAGGTTGAGCCTAGAGTGTGTTATTTGTTGATTGTGTGCATGGGGATGAAGGTTGTGTGCCTCTTGTTACTATCATAATGTGATTGTGTGAATGATTGATGAAAAGAGGTGTTGGATATGAATGGAATGGTCCGCAATTGATTTGAAGACCTCCATTGTAGAACGCCAAAATTTATGTATGGCCCTCCTATATTAAGCAGATGTAAATTTACGTCTATTATTTCAACAAACTTAAATTTATGTCTTCCGAATCTACATCCGGTCTAAATCAAACCTAGAAAAGCAAAAAACAAAATTGTGTTAATGATTAAAATTGTGAGATCTTATTGTTAATAAAGTGATAGTATGGTTAAGATAAAATAATAATTTACTATTATTGCTAAAAATATGTTAATTAACAATGAATTATCTTTATCACTATATTAATAACAACCTTAATCATTATAGGTGATGATGTAAAAGTCATTCAGAAACATGATCATTTCATTATCCACATGTTTTTTGTTAAAGCAACAAAATACACTTCTTGTTAGGAATCCAAGTGTGAGTCTAAGTTTCACATTGACCCAGAAATGAGAAAGTAGAGCACTATACAAGAATAAAGACCCATAAAGATTGGGTTCAGGTCTCATTGGTCTCATTGGTGTTGTATCTTAGTGATACCCCTCCTTATAAACCTAACACTTGTTAATAACAATATTATTTTATCACAAGTTCACATTTATAATAAATGAAGACAAATAAGATAAATGATGAAAATATAAGAACTACGCATCTTATTGATAATTCAACTCAATTGAAAAATACTTAAATTTATAAAAGACTTAAAATTTACTTCAATTATAAAAATATTTCCAATATTCAATAAAATTATTTTTTAATAAAAGCTATATCAAAAATATTTAAATTTATAAGTTGCTTAAAACTTAATTAAATAGAAAAGGTATATAGAATTTCGGTCACTTACTTAAACCTCACTTCATTCAAACACATTAAATTAAATTGTAGATAATGTCGCGTCTTACTCGCAGACCAAATTAGCAAAAACTGAGTTTTGGCTGCTGGAAGTAAATTCCAGAAAACTTATCATTTGATGGAAATTTGGACATTGATTGCTCATAGCAATTTCTTCATCGTCAACGATTTTTCGATATAATATAAATGACGCTATTATTAGTAATCATAAATTTAGTAGTCAATTAAAAATAGAACCACTTTTTATTTTATATTATAAAGACGCCGAAATAATCCTACGTTTATTTTTTAAATAATTTTAAATATTCTTTTAATTTTTTACCTACCATATAGCATATGCATATGTGATAAGATAAGTTTCGTCTCTTTTGAGGATAAAAAATTGCTCTTTTATAAAAATAATATTAGTGTGTATTTGTTACCAAAACATGCTTATATCATAAAAAATTATGCGTATCAAATTTTGAAAGACGTGTAATGAAGCAGATGTGTACTATGTTATAACCTAAACAAAAAAATTGTACTCTTTCAAAACGACAACACGAAATAACAATAAAAAATTTACAAGATCTTTATATAATTTTTCTTCTTCTAATAGTTCGTAACATAATTGTGGATTATGTAATAACACTGTGATAACATGTGACAAAATCATTTAAAATATTGATATTATATTAAAAAGTAAAATATTTAAATTTACAAAATCATATTGTAAGATAGAAATTGTTCTTATTTATATTTTTTAATTTTTTTATGACTTTCAATAACTTTTAAAAATTAAAATTAAATTTACATATATTTTGAAGAGTTAAATTAAGAAAAATATATATTAAAATACAAAATATAAGTTAGTACAAATTTTATATTATAAATCGATTTTATATAATTATATTAGAGTTAAAATTCACTTATACTATCTTGTATTAAAACGTCTATCATAACAAAAAATTTATTTGATAGATATATTGTCCGATTCTAAAAGAAAAAAAAAACTAAAAAATATATAACATTTTTAAGAAAAGATTGTCTATAACTCAATGTCAAAAGTATGTGGCTTTGAGATTAAAAACTCTTTAGACATTGAATTAATGGGCACTAATTTTGAAGATGGGAAAGTCAATAATGCATACACAATGCTTAGGTGTAAGAGATAGAACATCATTAAATTTGGGAAAGTGTAAAGAAAGCCAACTCTATACGTAGCTTCTTTGGGATTGATCTTTCTCTTTTTGGAGATCAACATTTGGAGTTGATAGAGACAACTCACTCTTTTCTATCCCTCCCTTATCACATATCATTGCATAATATTTTGAAACCTTTCTTCTTTTCATAAATAATTTAAAGATACCAAGTTGGTGCCGTGTCTCTCTCAATTTCCCACAATATGTATAATTCAATAATTGTAGAACTATAACCCATCAACTTAAATTATCTTCCAACTTTCTCATGCCTTCTTCATCTAACTTGGATTTACTAGAGTTTAAACTTTACATCACACTTCAAATTTATTTATAATTCTCCGTAACTTATGTATCTTAACTCTCAGAAAGTCTTACATCGATTAGAGATAAGACAATTTTATAATATATAAGTGAAGTACAAATTTTTATTTTATAAATTAGTTTAATAGATTAAATTAAACTTAAACTCCACTTTTAATAATATTTGGATTTGGACTTGGACAGAGAATTTGAAGTCCTTGTCACTAACCATATTATTTCTAAATTTATAATCTTAATATTTTATAACGAAAGTGATTCCAATCATTTATATGAATTTGACTCATATCATTATTGTGTTTTTTTTGTTAATTGTTTTGGAAATACCCATTACTTTTTTATTCTTTATTTTTCAATCAATAGTTTGTGTCATAAAGAGCTCTGCCACTACACACAAAAAATTGTTTAGTACAAATTAACATGTACAAAAATTATTTTTAGTATTTTTAACTGATGATAGAGACTCTGTTAAAAAGGTGTCATAGAGTATATTAACATTCTTCTTGTTCAATCATGTCCTGTAACACAAAAAGAAAAATAGTAATGGTAAACATTATGTAATGGGTGTCAAAGATTTGGACAAGATTATTCTTAGCACACTCTTTGAAAAGAGTGCACAAACAAGTGTTTGGATTTGATTTCATTTGGGAAAAGTTCAACACACACCCCCATTTTGAGAATGTGTGGTGGAATGAACAGAGAGATAAAGAAAAAAGAGATAAAAAGTTGTAGATGTGATAAATTATGTTATAGAAAACAGAGAAGATAAAAAGAAAGGTAGAGCAAAAGTGAGATACAAGAGAAGGAAAATATATATAAAAACTCTGATCAAAAGACAATTCATATAAGTGGTGCAAATTTTAAAGTTAATGTTAAAGAAACAAACTCATTAGATTTTTTATTTGTTAAAGATTTAGTGAATAACTTGGAAATCTAAATGACATTGGTCTTAAAAACACTTATGTTCTTGAAAATGATTAATGGCTGGCTTTATACCAGACACACCATAAATTTGACATGAGCCAGTTTCAATTGCAACCAGAACCAAGTTGAATCATTGTTTTTTCATGGTAAAAGCCTCAATGAATCTTCCATACACAACATCACACAATCTCAAGAACTAACCAACCACTGGCTACCCCTCTATACATAACAAATTTGGTTCAAGGAAACCTCTTTCACAATGATTCAAGGAAACCAGTTTTGGTGAGAACAGCATTCCTCACTTTGCTGAGATCCCTACCCTTGAGGGTCCTTCCAACACCTTCAAAAACTGAAAAAGAGGATATCTGACTCCTTGCAAGCCTTCTTGCAATAAACTCATGTGGAGGGAGCTTCGTGTCATACTCATCATCTTCTTCTTCCTCATCATCACTGTACCCTCCACCATAATTACCAATACCCTCACCATCATCATCACCTTCACCAGAATGGTAGAAATCACCATAGCCACCAAACTTTGAAACACTGTTGGGGGTGTTGTTTGGCTTGTTCCTATAAATCTGTGACCAGTCAGGAATGTTGAGAGGTGCTGATTGCTGAAGAACCTTGGCTTCATGAGAGGAACTGGCACTGCTATTGCCACTACTAGTCCTTGGAATCATCCTTGCAGCACTTGGAAGAGTCCTTGGAACAGCAAGAGGAGAAGACCCTTTTTCCTTTGGCTTGTGAACACCAGAAATATTGTTGTAATCAGGTCTTTCCTTGAAAACAGCCCAAACTTCCTCTTCTTCAAAGTCTCCATCTCTCAAGCATCTCCATATTCCACTCCTCTGCCTGTTATAGTTATTATCCTCCATCAATCACTTCCTACATGGTCCAAATCACTTCCATGATTGCTTAATAAAGTTTCAAAGAATGAAAGAAAGAAAAAAAGAAAGGAATTTGAAAGTTGAGAAGGGAAGAGAAGAGAAGAGAAGAGAAGAGAACAGAGAGAGAGACTCATTGAAGCATTCATACAAATATCTTAAAAGCATGTTTTGATATGATATTCCATTAAGGTAAACAATAGTATACCTTTCTCAGAAGATCTAGAGAGCAGGCTTTACCTTTTGTTCTTCCCTGAAATATTGAAAACATATATATAGAGAAGTTGAAATTAGAGAATAGTCCCTTTTGATTCTGATATCAGAATTTTGAGGTAGACAAAAATTTGTAACATTTTGTTAATTACCTCTATTGATTGAAGGAGTGTATATAGATTTTATGTAGCAGAAGGGCACTCCACAAAAACTGAACAACAGCAACAAGACCCGAAGGGGCAAGAATAAGACAGAGCTTAGTTCTGGTTCTGCCCCTATGGATCCTCTAATTGATGAATCTATCCATGTATTTAACTCTTGAGAGCTGAGAGGACTAACTTTTGACAATGAAAGATAAAGAGGAGCAGTAAAACCCTTTTACTCACTTTATCTGAAATTGCATCTCATGGAATCTTTAATGCAAAATAGAGGAAAGGAACAAGAGATGTTGAATTTCATGTGACATAGTCCTCAATAGTAGTGGATGCTTAGTTGTTCTTAGTCATCTCAATAACAACAACATTAAAAAAAAAGTTTGTGTCTTTACCTTTTTCTTGTGGCAATCCCAGGACTCAGGTTTCCTTTTCCTTTCCATTTATATCTTTCACAAGCCCACTTTCCATGACCACACACAATTTGAGTAGTTTTTTTATGCAGCATATTGGTTTTTCATGCAGCACCAAAGGGTGAAAAACTGTGAATTCATTTGCAGTAACAAACGGTAAAAGTGATGAACATTGAAATGATGGCAAATGTACATCCATTGCGCTGTGAATGGACGGCTAATAGATAAAGAATGGTTACTGTCAGAGACGCAGACAAAGTGTCAAAGTTTTCAACGAAAGAATACAACTGCTATGCATTTGTATTATAAACAAATAAGCATGTAAATAAATAGGCACACAATCATGTTTTGTTTTTTTCTGCACTTCGATTTGTTTATGTGGTGTAACAAGTGGAGGAAGATACCACCATCGATAATAATAATTATTATTATTATGATATGATATTAATAATAACCAAAGCAAGCATATTGTGATAGTACAGAAAGAGAGAAAGAAAATTGACACACGGAAAATTCTGTGATGTGGCAGAAACAAGGATCTGACAATATTAAAAACAAAAACACCAAGTCACCAACTTGTGTGGCACTGCTTCGAAGGGGCCTAGAATCCTCGAACATGTGGTCTTGGATTTTAACTTTGTGATTCATACGTAAGGAAAAACACACGAGGATCCTAAGTTCAAGGGACATGTGTCCTAAGATTTCTGTCTTCATGAGTTCAGTTTACATTTCAAATTTTGATGTAATCGTTTTTTATTTAGTTCAACTTTTTTTTTCAAGTTTCAAAAAATATTTTGAGAAACAAAGATAAAATATAAAATAAAATAAAAACGAGTTTTTGTATGTTATTTGATACCTAATGGTGTCCTTCCTGGAAGTTCCTTGTGAACAACAACGTGACCCACATGCATCAATTAGTTAACATTCAACGAATGTGATACGTGTAACGAAAGGAAAAAAAAAAAAAAAGATTGTGGTATTTATAAAGAATTTATTTTATTTATCTTTCGGTGAAATATGTTATTTAGATACAGAGTTGTTTAAATAAAAAAAAAATAGAAACTAACGAAATAATTTAAAATATAAAATTTTAAACTTAACTTAAAAATAAGAAATTAAAATTTTTCATATTTACGTATTTTAGAATCCTTTCTTTTTTGGTTTGCTTTTGGTAGAAATCGTTTTGGTTAAGGTAAGCTGATATTCACTTAGAATTATAGAACTGTTAAAATGGATTGGAATCCACGAGTCAATCCGGCTCATCACGGGTTTGGATTGGGTTAGGTTGAAATTTTTTTACAAATTTTAATACGGGTTAATTTTTGACCCGGCTCATTTAGAACCCGTGGTGAGCCGGGTTGGCTCACCAACCCGTACATAAAAAGGGCACCCAAGTGTTTTTTATTTTTTTTATTAAGTTAGGCTTTACATTTGGGTCATGTTAGGTTATTTTTTTATCCAACACATAAACAATTTGTACTTTTTTTTATTTTGGTTTGTATTTGGATTGTATTAAAGTTTCTTTAGATTTTAATTAGAATTACAATTTAGTTTTGACTGAAAAAAATAAAAAAATAATTTTTTTTAATTAAGTGAACCCGTGAGACAACCCGTTTAACCCGCCAATCCGTGGTGGGCTGAGTCGGGTTCAAATTTTTTTGACCCGTTAAAAAGTGAGTCAGATTGGGTTGGCTCACTAAATTATCAACTCGTGGTGGGTCGAGCTAGGTCGGGCCGGGTTACTCGTTTTGACCGCTCTACTTAGAATGTCAAAAAAATATGGAGGCGTAAGTATTTATAGATAAACTCCGCAATAGGTAAGAAATGTATATTGTAAATGGATATCTGCAAGTAATATATAGGAGTACTTTTTATTATCCGCGTATTAACAGGACATGTATGAGTATCATAATATTTGTACTCATGAATATTTGTACCCGCTATATTCTAATTTAAATTAAATAAAAAAATGTGATTTAAAATATTAACATATTGATTTTGAATGTGTTATTTTTTTTATTAATTAGTTTTAAAAAAAATTCATTTTTTATAAATTATTAATTCAACACTATTTAAATGAGTCATTTAGACTTTGTTTGATATTTAAAAATGTTATATATTATATTTTATTTAAATTTATTATTAAAATATGTTGTTAAATATTTATTTTTATTTTTTTAATAAATATTTATATCTATATCTATATCTATATATATATATATATATATATATATATATATATATATATATATATATATATATATTAAATTCGGATACAGAACATAAGCTATTATTCCTACCATACCATAGAATGCCCCCCATTGACATGACTAGATTCACCAATCTAATTTCAAACATTATATTTCAATTGATGTTGATTGGGGATTCATTCATACTAAAGTCTATTGATATTAATTATTTTTCTTTCGTTATTTTCTCATTTATTGTTATTTATCCACCGACATGCATTTTGAGCATGGTTTTTTCATTTGTTGGTGTTAACTAAAGATATTTTAGTTGTAACGTAAATTAAGGATTACTTTTAAGCATATGTCAATTAGAAATATTTTACACCAACATAAATCAAAATTATATTTTTACTTATATAATTAGAGTTTTTCTAATCAACTCTGACAGATATTTTTTTTTTGGTCGATGTCGATCATAGTTCCTTAATTGAATTTCTTTTATAAATATAAATTATATCTTTTTAATTGATATTCATACTAGTTATTTTATGATAATATTCTTGAGGTTATTTTTTTATGAATATAAACTGATACTGTTTTTAACTATTATTAACTAAAGTTTTTTAAGTCAACGTTAATGATACTATTGTTCGATGGATGCGAGTCATGATCGATTAAGAACATCATTCACTTACATTTTTTAATCTTATATTAAAATCATTTTTATGTTTGATAATAATTGAAATATATTTTGCTTAAATAAAAAATAAAAACTCGACTAATTTAAAGAAAATATTTGAAAAGTAAAATAATTCAAATTAAATATATTTTAATATCTTTAAAATTACGAAATTCCCTGTACGTTAAGATTCAAAGTGAGAATAATTATGTTTAAAGAATCTGAAAAGTAAAAAATTTTCAAAAGCTTAAACAGAATCATCTTTTAGGATTGCATATATTTTCTATTATTCCAATAGATTTTTAGTATGTTTACAGGTAAACAAGAAAAAATTATAGTTTGACTTCTATTTTTTTATTCTATTTTTTATTTTTTGACTTGACTTAATATGGATATTAATGTTTTTAAAAGAAAGATAATGGTATATTAATCAATAACTTATATTAAACCATGTCAGAAGATAAAAGATAGAAGTCAAAAAAAATAAGGGTCAAAGGATCATTTTCCAAGCTAAAGACGCAAATGCAGATATCTTTAATTAAACTAAAACCATATTACATGAATTGTCAATATTAACAGTTAAGAGATAATAATCTCTATTTAACATGCAATACTAACAGTTAAGTGATAATCAATCTCTATGAAACATGCAATGTTAGATCTAGATTAGTGAGAACTATGAACAAGTGGTGTAGGTCGGAACCAATTAATAATTTTAACAAAATTAGAACAGTGTGGCGACTGTAAAAGTGAATAACATGGGACCAAACAAGCAGTGTTATTGTTGTTGCACTTAATTATCTCACCTTAAAGCATTCTTAAAATAATCATGTTAAGGTTGATTTGGTTTGGTATTGGTGTAAACAAAGGTGGGAAACTTTTTCTTTTGTGATCTTATTGAACTTTATAGCAAGATTAGAAAACATGAGCCATATGGGTTTATTCTATTCTCACTTTTTGGTGCAAGTTGGTGTTAAGTTAATGAAAATCATGCATAGGGATTTGTGACTACAATACAATGCAATGTTGTTAACCATTATTGAAAGGATGTGCATATAATGGAATGGGACACAGACATCACAGCCTGATTTCTGGAGCCACCCTCTGAATTATAGCCTATCTACTTGAACTCAACAACTTTTCTTTCTCAGATTTGTCTATTGTGGAATAAGATACAGATATTTCAACCTTCAATTTCCTTCTTTAAAGCAAAATATTCTTGAAGAGATACCAATATCATTTTCATTCATATAATCTCTTTAGAAGAGCTTTTTCTCAGTATAAAAAAACTCTATATTTCTGATACTGAAACTCTAAAAAAACTTTTAAAAACTATAAACTGTCATTGTTTGCTGATGGAAGTGTCCAACACTATTTTAATCCAATGATCAGATTTTCATTTAGTGTTTGATGGAGTCCGAAACATAATTTTCTGCTAAGGAGAATAAAAGTGAGAAAGAAAATGTCCTTATCATGGATTGATAAGAAAATTGTGAGTCATGCATATGACAAGATAGAGGCCATAGTTTTTACTGATGAAACCATACATTAGACATTTTGAATAGATGATGAGAAAGATAGATTTGTTTAAGGCGAGTCAATTTTGGCGGAGGCTGATAGATATATATATATATATATATATATATATATATATATATATATATATATATATATATATATATATAGTATTATAATCCATGTGCAGTGAACCAACCAGTGTTAGTATTGTTTTTCACCCTTTCTTTTTCCAACCATTAATGCTGCATGAATTATTATGAGTGGGTTTGGAAACATAAAGAAAAGTCAACATTATTCTAATGCAGCTAAAGAATGTTCATCGGTTGTGAAATCTGAATTGTGTTTCTCAGTTGTCCTCATTGAAGATCCAAGAAAGTTAACTAAGAAGTGTAAAATTATGCTTCTTGTTGTGGTCCTTGCAATAATCCATGTAGGAATATCTAATGTTAGTGAATATGGTGTTCTGATAACTTGTAACTTTTTTTATAAACCCTTTTTAACTTATTTCACTGTGTTCTTCCGAAGTTTCCTCAGAATATTGTTTCAACCTTTGGTTTGATAAAAACCTGCACAGTAAGAACTTTGATTGAGTAAATACTATGTACTCAATAAAGACTGCAACTTTCATTCATTACTGTTTCTTTCACACGAGTATAACTACCAGTTAATTTGGCCCACCAAATTCATTGTCATGCAAATAGGATTCTTTTTTATCATGATCTTCTAAAAGGGAGCCATTTATTTTTAAAGATAAAATAACAACCTGTTGATAAGGAATTATCTGTCAATATTGCATACCTATACATAATAAATCATTCAAGTACTGAACTATATGCAGTTAATTTTCTCATCAGTATTTAATAAATAAGATTTAGTAGATAAACAAACCAAATTCTTATATTAGAGTTTATAAGAACATGAATGAAACTTAATAATGAAGTTACATCCCCAACAAATTTATAATTTCAGACAGATTTCAGTAATTGTGTTAACAAGTACATTACTTTCATTTTTCTTATATTTTTTTTCAGACATACATGTGCTATTACTTCCACAGCACGTGGCCTATAACCCCTCCAAATCTAAGGTGTACCTCAAAGGTCAAATTGTAGTAGAAGTGCAATCTACAGTTCCAGGTTACAAACCAAAACCAAGGAATGTGGGTCAAGTATAGGTTGATATAGACATTCAGACATTACTGAAGCACGCGTGAAGATCTTGTCATCTCAAGGTACCCTATATTCCTATTCATCAATTATAGGCCTCAGAGACTTTACTTCATGGAAAATATTTAGCTTTTCCTGTCAGCACCATTCTGATGCATGAATCAATTTCATATACGTACTTTAATCCCATCAATAATTCAAACAGGGAAAGTAGCTTTATACTGAGTTTCTTTTGATAATGCATGGCAACAAATATTAGAAAGTTGAGGGGGGTAAGGTTATGCTCCGATCACTCAAGTTTTCTTCAAACCAGAAATAAGCAGAGTTTGAGATCTCTTTTATTTGATCCTGTGAGTTTTCTTTAAATCAAAGTTTTAACTCTTGAATTACAAAACCAAGAAGCAAGCAACTACAATGATAAGATGTTAAAGGAAAGTAATGCGCTTTTTTGAACACGGGTCAAAACTCTCCACATGATTTCTCGATCAACTTTTAAGACTCTATTAGTGAAGTTGGAAACTCTTCAACTCCGTACTGTGCAAACCCTCACTTTAGCATGCAAATTGAAAGCATTATTCACTTTAATCCTAACTTTACAAAACTCATTTCAATGCCTAGTTTCGCGGATGTTGCAGCTTGCAAGTATCGTTCCCACTCCTTTTTCTCTACCACTTTCATTGGCACAAGACTAAAGTGAATAACACTTTCCAACATTTTACAAATTTCAAGACTTAGATTCATAAAGTTAGGAACTATACTCAATAGCATTTGAGTTTGGGTCCTCTCCAACTGGATTCCATCCAACTGAGATCTAAGCTGTTAAGTTTGTCATTACTCAACAATCACTGAGGAGAGAAAGAGTGATGTCTGATCAACATCTCAAACAGAGAGAAATCTTGAAGAATGCTCATATCATATCTCATGCTTCTCATATGGTGCCTCTCCTGAAAGACTTATCTCCATCTGAAATCTCTCCTATAAATCCAATTCTCTTCTCCCTGATTGTTATACAATGAAAAATTCAACTACTCAAATTGAGGCTGATCCAAATGCATCTAGAAAGGATCCAAAGCTAGTGCTCAACACCACACAATGATAAGGGAAACAAAAACCAAGTCTCACTCATCAGTCAATAGTGTTAGTACCTCAGCTCCAACAACTGATCCCCCATGGAAGGAAAATGAAAACCAAGTCACATTCATATGTCAATTGGTGTTAGAGCCTCGGCTCCAGCCACAATCTCCAGCAACTCCCCTGTGATCTTCGCCTGCCGCTCCCTGTTGTATTCAACCGAAAGTCTTTTACTCAATTCAACCGCGTTATCGGTGGCAGAAGCCATGGCCCCCATCCTAGCAGCAAGCTCACTAGCCAGAGACTCTTGCAACCCCCTCAAAATCTGACTATTCAAATAAAGAGGCAACATGGCATCAAGAATGAGAACAGGATCCTGCTCAAACTCCATAAGAGGGGAAAACACCTCACCCTCTTTCCTCAACCTCACAACATCCCTCTCCACAGCCAATTTCCCCTCCTTAGAACTCAACCTAAAAACATCATCTTTCACATCATAAACCTCTCCCAAAGGCAGCAAAGTCTGAACCACAGGTTCAAACCTAACCAGTGAAACAAACCTAGAGTACACAAGCTCAACTTTATCCACCTCCTCACTTACAAACAATGAGAAAACATCATCAGCAATGACCTGAGCCTCCTTTGCGGTGGGAAAACCTCCAATTTCGATAAAGCTGTCGACTTTAACAAAAGGATATTTCTTTTCGCAGTTGTGAGTGAAAAATGAGTTACCCTTTTTGCCCACGCTTATAACAACGCACCCCAGGTTGAGTTTCTTCAGCTCCTCGATTCGCGTGACGGCTTTTTTTATTACCCACTTGTTGAAACCGCCGCAGAGACCGCGGTCGCCGGTGAAAACAACGAGGGCCACTGTCTTGACGGGTCTGGCATCGGTGAGCGGGGTGGAAACGTCGTCGTATTTGAGGCGCTGGGTGATGTCGTTCAGCATTGCGGCGAGGTTTGAGGAGAAGGGGCGGCCGTTGACGACGGCCTCCTGAGCGCGGCGGACCCTAGCGGCGGCGACGAGCTTCATAGCTTCGGTGATCTTTTGAGTGGTCTGGACGGTGTGGATTCGTTGGCGGAGCTCGCGGATGCCGCAGCGAACCGGAGAGAGGGTGGGACGAACCGGAGGGAGGGTGGGGCGAATCGGAGAGAAGTTGGATTTTGAGAGGGAAAACATGGAAGAGGAAAATTGCATTTTTATGTCTGTTTCAGAGGGGTGGTTGTGTTGTTGGGTGGTTTTGTTTAGTCATTTGTTATCTCAGTTCAAGAATGTCAGTGTGGCTGTGGTAGTTCATATTTGATTTCAGTAGGTTTTAGAGCATAGAGAAGTGAAAAGTGAGCCACCTCCTTCCTCCAACCCCTAGTTGCTTCTGGACTTCATTAAATATTTTTGTGCATTATTGAAATAAAAAAATTTACTTTTTTTTATAATGCACAGAAGATCCTTTGAATTGTGTGTTTTGAAAAAAAAAAATAGAAAAAATTATTGTTTCCAGAAATTTTAATGATTGTTTCAGGTATATCACACATAAGAGTTTTAACAACGGTTTATAAGATCGAAAACGTTATTTTAATACTGTATATTTAACTGTTAATTGAATAAATAAATATTTGTGAATTTTTAGTGAAAGGTCGCATGTGCGGTGGGTCGTTTAAAAGGGTTGTATACAGACATTACTCTTAACGCTTACAAATGCAAATTTGTGAAGAAGAATAGGGGGAAAGGTTTCCATCATCTAACACTTATGTCAAAGTTGAAATCTTTGTAGGAGAGGAAGTTCTCAAAAGAGCCTAGGGTTTTTGTTGTTGAAGAAACCTAGAAATTGAAGTTTTCTCCAACCTTGTGCGCAATGCCGTTATTCCATTCCAAGGTTGCTATTGTTTTAGATTTGATCGTAAATTTTGTGTATTTGTTGTTGAAATCCTTTTTGGAGTGGTGGGCGTTGTTTACGAACAATTGGGGTGATCTTCTTGGTTTGATTTGTGCAACTTAAATCGTTCTGTTTCAATAATTGGTTATGGGTACTAAACACCATAACGATGGACATTTGAGTGAGAATGTGAAGATATGTTTGATTTTTTGTTTGAAATTCTTTTATCGATGGACATTTCATATGATTTAACAATATTTTGGTTTACACAGATGTCTTTCCATCATTCTTGCAAAGCGAAATATGTTGGAACTTTGAATGATAAATTAAGTGTGAAACAAAAAGAGTCAATTGCAGACACATCGTTTTGGTGGTTGATGTCGTTAAATCATTCGGTGAAGATAAGTCAGAATTTGTTATTTGTCTTATTTATGTTATAAATGGGTTGAAAGGAGGGGTGGTTTTGTTGTTGGTAGGGAAGTAGTTGAATTTAATTTATTAGATGTTTTTTTAGGGTTGGATCTTCGATTATTGGGAAAAAAAATTGATCTAAGTGACGATGATATAGATAGTCAATGTAGGAAGTTATTATGTAGTGGAAAAGTTGATGTTAAAATGATATTTAGCTATGTACGTGGCAAACAAGTGTACAAAGCAACATCTAACTTGTGATGAATAATTCATAGTCTTCAAGAACTTTTTGTCGTTTGGTGTTGTCTACATCCAGTACCCATTGACAGATGTATTGTTGCCTGATATGCTGAAGTTGCTTCTACACAATAAATTATGGTGAACTCAAACATTTACCAAAAACATTAAAAAACTATTGTTAAACATCAATAACAGGTAACTACATCTAACAGTATAGAACTTACATTGGTATAAGCAGGCATATTATTCCCACCAATCACACCACAATCATATCTACGAACACCATTAAAAACCAATGATTAGACAATAAATATTAATTCAATTATATGTTTATGAAAGTTATTACTTAAACAACTTACAAGTTTGGTTCAATTGAAGTTATTTTGTATTGCACTTCAAACTTTGGCTTTGAGTCATCCTTACAATTCATCAACATCCTAAATAACATTTCCAAATTATGTGTCTATCAAGTTCAACAAAAAACAATTTGTCACATACACATGCAAATTTGTTTTGTAATAAATGCATGGTTAACTTTAAATACTTACAACAGCATTGTCTATCCTTTTGCGGTCCTTTCTTGAATGGCCAAGTAAATCTAACACAAAAAATTGTTTTGAATCACAATTCACAACATAGCACCACCAATGATTGTCATGAACAATTGGGGTAAACAACTACATTAAAAATAGGTTTAATTACTCGTAAGGTACCCAGTTTGGGTCAAGGGTGTCAAATTGGTACCCCCGAGAAAAAAAGTGTTAATTTAATACCCAAATAAATTTAAGTGCATCAATCAAGTCCATTTTCATTAACTCCGTTAAAGTCATTAACGTTCACCAATTAAAAGAGTCTGTTAACACAAAAATTTGACACGTGGAATACCAATTATTTGTGACGTGGTAATTTAAATAAAAAATAGGAATTTTTGAAATGAATTAAAAAAAATTGTAATGTTCGAAGTGGCCCTAAGTCAAGAAAAGCATAAAAGCATAGTGAGAAGTGAGAATGTGATCGAGGTTCATGCGATTTGGGAGTTTCTACAAAGCGCAGGTGAAATCGATTTAAGAAGGTGTGATTGAGATCGCAGAGGGGAGGAGATACTATTTTTTTGTCATTTCCTTCTTCAGTTCATTCTTTCTCTTTCTTCTTATCTTGTTTCTCTCTCTTTTTCTCTCTTCTTCTCGCTCCCATTTCCACCGATTTTCATCTTCTAGGTTTCACCATCGACGTCGAATTTGTGAATCCTAAATTCCCATTTCCTCTCCCTTCCGATTCATGACACAATCACGTTAGACCAAGCTTCTAATTTTTTTTCCTCTTTCATTTTTTTGTCGCTTTTATTCTTTGAACTGTACAGCGACATTTGTTGCTACAATAGGGTAATTTCAATTCCAATGCCAATTTCTAAATATTCTGAATTTTTTCTGTTTCTTTTTAGGTTTGGGATTTTAGGGTTCTGAAGTTTCTACGCCTAATCTTGGGGGATATTGATTGGGAGGAGGGGAAAAGGAACCCGGGATTAGGGTTTCCTCGGAAGCTTTGTTTTTATTGGGAAAAATCAAGAGGGTATATTTGGGACTAGGAAGAGGGTTAGGTTTAGAGGATACACTATTTTTTTTATGCCCACGAAAAACACGCACAACCCTCACTGCGAGACATTGCAAGACATTGCAAGACATTGCAAAATTGATCGGAAAGCACCTCTACAACTACGAACCACACACTGCGAAACCACCTCATTAGGTTTGAACTAGCAAGCAAATGGAGAGGAAGAAGAAGATGATAACGGTCACAAATGACTTAGGGCAAATTCAAACTTCACCATTCATTTCATTAAATAATTTGTACACGTAACACTGTACAATTATTTTTTTACACATCTTCTTCTTTCAATGACACATATCCGTTATGCATTGCCACATCACCACAAATTTAACACAATCTAACGGGATGCATCTGATTGATGCACTTAAATTATTTGGGTATCAAATTGACACCTTTTTTTCGCGGGGTACCAATTTGACACCCTTGACCCAAACTGAGTACCTTACGAGTAATTAACCCTTAAAAATAATATCAAAATCCGCAACTATGAACGCAAACAAAATTAATAATATTAAAAGACATCTAAGTCAATGAATCTCACAAAATTTGCAGTCAAGATGTCTTGTAACATAAATAGTCCTAGACAATAGTAGCTCTGATAATCATTCAATGTTCACTGACGTCTATTAACCTTCATCTTGTGAGAGTCGTGAAGGACATGGGTCTACAATAATAACACAGTATAGTATTAACTTTTGTCGAAATTGGTAAACAAAATTAATGTACAAAATTTACTGCATATAAATGATTGAAAGCAATCCTCTTAACATGCCCAAACAGACGTCGTTCAAAATACATCATGGTGCTTACAGCAAAAAGAACAGCCTACACATAGAGTCAATGGTTACTTAAACGTCACAGCAACACAAGCTATAATACACGATTTTAGCCTAACTATTATTACCAAGTTATCAACCTTCTTCCCTAAACCAAAACCATAACACTCAGAGGTTCCTAATATTTGACCATTTATTTGAGAAACAACCCTACAAATTAAAAAAATTACTTAGTATTAAAAATATTCTAATATTAATATTTAAAAAAATACCAAATTAATGTATAGTACCTATATGGAACACCAAAATAAGTAACACTTGTGTACAATTTCATTAAGTCCATTTTCATTGCAGCAGAAGGTGTCTAGTATGAAACACATGGGATGACAAGTACAAGCGTAGACATGTCGTTACTAGAACCAACATCTGTTGCTACATTCAAGTCAATACCTTTCGTCACATCTTCTTTAATTGTTACACCACCTGGTAAATCACCTTTTTTTAAAACGTTCTACATTAGGCTCATAAACACGTTCTCCATCTTCATGTACACCAGATTCTGCATCAGCCTCTTCACCATCATCTCCCTCTGCTGCATTAGATGTGGACATAATATTTTCATGCAAGAATGAAATACGCTTCTTCATCTTGCGTATGCTTTTTCCATGCCTTTTCAACCTTTTTAACAAATCTTTCTTAGAAACCGACGTGTCATCTTCATCTGCATGTTTACACTTATAATCCTCACTAAGAGTCAATGATGCACAAATCAATTCATTGCCAAAATCCTCTATTGTCAAACTGTAATCCCAAATGATCTGAATCACATAACACATTAAAGAGTAATGTTAATAAATCATAACCATAACCAAAAAATAATTTCTTTGACCAGTTCATATTCATTACTTGGTTGTCTAGAAAAATCATCTCAATGATTCTTGACTTCAAGTTAACATTCGGCCAACTTAGTATACTTGGAAAAAAAACCTCTCTATGTGAGCCACATAAATCGAGTCGTTCAACTGCACATAACTACAACAAAACACAACGTCCATTAAATGATTATACATATAAAGAAATTACACATAAACATATATAATTCAAATGCTTACTTGCAGCACTACAGCTGAACCGCTTAAGCACATCTCACGTTGACCTAGTGCAAAAAATGCACAACCAATGTTGTTAACCAAATAACTATGAACTACTTTTGCCCAATTGTATTTCGACAAATTGTCTATATTGTCTAAAATACTACAAGGAATATTACACACGTTTTTGGAATTCCTTGGAAAATAAAGTACGACAAAACAAAACAAAAATACAACTTTATTTCCGTGTGTATGCGAAAGGCATCAACTTCCTGGAAATCCACTTTACCATTCACCTCTGGAATGACGCAAAGTAGAATAAAATGACTATGGTTAACTCACTCTAAAACCACAATGTCGTCGAGAAGAAGAATGATCGAGAAAACATTCACATGGCTTTTGTACCAAAGCCCACAGTTTTACCAACAAAGTCATAGAAATAAGCAATGGAAGGAGACACCATCACCCTTTACCACCACAAAATGTCATTAGGAACACCATACCCACCGACGGTCTTCACTCCACTCAAACGACGTTCTTTTTTTGCTCTGATAGCCTTGGGTTTTACTCACTTTTCAATTATGTGTTTTTCGGTCTCAAAACCTTGGATTTTACTCCCTTTTCAGTTTACTGTAAAAATCCACTTCTAACTTTTCCTCCAACCACCACACGTGACAGACTTATACGAAAAAAAAAAAAACAGATTTGTTAACTGTTTGACACGTAAGCCGATGTCAAAAGTGAGCTAAATATATGGTGTTAAAATAACGTTTCGTTATAATATAGATAATTCAAAATATTTTTCAAAACTATATTTTAAGTTACGTAATAATCATTAATTACGAAGTAAAAATTGTATTAAAGATCATAAAATTTGAAATTAATATCTATTTAGAAGTATATCTAAATTTGATAAATTTCGCTTTAACTTAAATAATTTAAAATATGATTAATTATGGGTTTGTCTTAAATAATAATAAGATTTTGGTTTTAGTCCATATTTCAAACTTTGATAATGTTAACTCTTTTTTATATGACAAATAATATGTCACGTCACTTCCAATTGTCCCATTTTTAATTACACGAAATCATTTCCCCACTCACATAGGAGGATTCTCTCCTTTCCTCACTCACGCACACAAGCCATCGACAGTAACGCTGGTTATCATCGGAATCCTCGTTGGCGTTGCCACTACACCTACTTTCAATCCATCTTCTCCCACTTGTGTGTCCTCCTCTTTTTCTTCCTCGCAAGAATGTCAAATAAAGTAGCCATGGTCCTCTCTTGCTGGGTTTAACTACGCCATTGCAACCCTTCATCGTGCTGCTACTCCACCATGACACAAATGAGGAAGAGTTGACCAAAATCTAGGCAAATCCTCAACGATGAATGTTGCCATTGTTGCCCATTTTGGAGAACAAAATCACCATGCACTTCTACTTTTCGAGCATCAATAATAAGGAGAGTATCATCAATAATAGCAGCACAATTCCAGTTAACCATTTCAACATTTCAACATTCCAATGAATAAGCATGATAAAACAGAGAATCCATCTAGTCACAGAAACCCATCAAAATCCAGAAAACAAACATGTTGTTCACGTCACCTGGCAGAATCATCATTGCTGCCAAGCAGTTTATGTCAAAACCCAGAAAATGGGTTCAGAGCACCTGCATCGCCTGGCGGGCCTTCAAAGCCACCCACCGACTTTTAGGAAAATTCTAGAAACACGAAAAATCCATAAAATTGGCAGAAACAAAAAAACACACATGCATCCCATACATTACGCAATTACATAATTAAAGGTTAGAGCACAAAACGCAGCTTCCCTAACTTGGACATTTCTGCTCCAATACAATCAAGTACTCTCAACCACTTGAGCTAATATTGTTCCTTATCATAACTCTCTGCATTAATTAACTTAAATATCCATTTACTCGCATTTATATTAAATAAATATTTATTTATATATTTAATTTTTTTGGACCTTACAATCCTCATTGAGTTATGTTATGGATACACCAAACCACCCCGCTCACCACTTATTATTTTAAATATTAATTAAATAATCTTTTGGATAAAAAAACTATAGCAAAGGAAACGTGCTTAAGGATTCAATGCTAAAAAAAGTATATTCTAAAGATTAAGTGATTGAACACATAAAAGTAAAAGTTAGATAATCTCACGTGAAAAAGTAAACAATAAATAAAGATATTAAAAAGAAATAAAAATAATTAAACGTTTGTCTAACAAACTATTTGATTTAATGAAATTGAGATTTGTGTTTCTTGAAAGACAATGTATCTTTTGAAAGAAACCTCTAAGAAAAATTTGTTTAATCAATGTTGTGGTAGAAGGAAAAATGTTTTAGAGATATGAGTAAACTTTGTGAATATTAAACAAGTCAAACAATAGCTAAAAAGGAGAATAAAAATTTGTATGGTAAAAGAAAAAAATAAAGATTTCAAATGAAATAAAACTATGGATAAGATAGTGCTTTGGTTATTTAAAGCATGGATGAGTACAAAGATAGATTCAGGTGCAAAAATAGGTATGGGAAATATGTACATTCTCATTCTAATAATGTTTTTAGTATGTCCTACTTGCTTAAATAACATACTTCCATTCAAATATACTTTTAAAGTCTAAATCATTATTTACTTGAATTATTCATTGTAATAATGTGATTTTATGATTGAATTGATATTCCATTAGTTTAAATTACTATTGGAATGATTATCGATGTTATAATATATGTATTATATATATATATATATATATATATATATATATATATATATATATATTTATTAAGTGTAAATAACATGAATTTGTAGATTTGGAACACATGCATCTATCCAAATTTTGAATATAATAACTGATTCTAATCTACGAAACTTTTTTTACACCTAAAACACTTAAAATTAGTTAAGTATCACTGTCTAATTAGAATACTTAAATCAAGTTTTTTATTATATATCCATTTGATACTCAAACGTTTGCACAGTGGTAGAATATTCTTTTATTATAGTCACATGCTTATGACTTCTTTAATGAGTTTTACAAATCATTTTTGCTAGATATTACAATTTAAAAAAAAAAATAATACTCAAATACAAATGTAAATATAATTGTATTTTATCTTGTTCAAAATTATATTTATGCTTTTTTTTTTCTTTTAAGGTAGAAAACAACTTGTTTTGAGTGCCTTCCAACTTTTTTTCCTTATAATAGTGAGAGATACCACCAAGCCTCTTCCTCCTCAATTTCATTTTAGGAATCAATCTACAGTTTTTAAATATAATTAATGTATAAAACTAATTTTCGAAGTGTTAAACTTTATAGAGAAATTTATGTAAAATAAATGACATTATATGACTAAACTTTTTAGCATGGTCTTGAAATCCTTATGTTACCAAATTGTTTTTAGCTCCCTTAGGTTAGGGTTTAGAACTTACAAGATACAAATTATTGATTTTTTTTTTCCCTTTATCTTTGAGAGATCACTCTCTAAGGGCGCGTTTGGTAAATTATTATATATCTATTCTCATACTCCACCGTGTGATGTTGCGCTCAGACACACTCCCTCTGAGAACCAACGCTGAATAGAAACAAATTTCATATTCCATGTTTCTGTAGTTCCAATTTCCAACGTTCGGTTGATCCAACGACGATGCTGTCACTGCAACATAATTGAAATCCATTCAAAAAAGGTGAAATCGCAAAAGTAGAAAAAAAAAATGCGAAGGCTGCTTGGGAAGATCTCGGGATTGTTCGGCAATCGAACTAAGGTGGGAGTTGACAAAGCAGGGAACAAATATTTCACTAGAAATGAAGAGCTTGATGGTGTCAGTAAGTGCTTTTCCACACTCTGTTTCTTTTTGTATACACCCTTTTATGTTCTATTGGCATTGCTCTCTGTGTGTGTGTTTAATGGATTTTTTTCATTGAGTTGTTGTGATTCTGGATTTGTACGTGTGTAGTTTGTCTTGTATGAACTCTTCGTGTAATATAGAGAAGTTGGGTGTTTTTGCATTGCAATGATCACCACACTGTCAATACTTCACTTACTTGATATAGCCGATATTGTGATATTCTTGATTTGATTTGCTTTTTTTTTTTTATTGATGTGGTTATGAACCAAAAAAAGTTAGTGTTACCCTGTAAGTTGCTGTAGTGCTGATCAAATTAGTCTGCAGGATAAGAATGTTTATGAATACACTCGATTACGATGTCACTGGTTTGAATTCTGTGAAGAAAAACCCTTGGAGAGGGGTTGAATTGATACAACCCCCAAGAATAAGTAAAGTAATACTTTCAAGTGGCAGGTCCTTGATTTGCATTCTGTGAAAAAAAAAAAAAATAATTGTAGAGGGGTTGAGTTTATACAGTCCCCAGCAGGATTATCTCCAAAGGAAGAAGCCTCTGGATATATGCAACAGATAAAGGTTAAATATGGGGCTTTGAGATTGGAGGAGGTGTGAAGTAACCTCGCCACTGTCACAAGTGTTTTGAGGTTATTGGTTCGTGTTTGATGTCTACATTCTTCAGCCTAATATGGGATTTGGTGCAACTTTTAACAAGGTTGAGACTGATTTTGTTTTACAAAGTAAAATAATTAAATAAATAAATTTGATTTATTGGCATTTAAAAATTTTGGCACTATTTTCTTCCGCTGGATTGAATCATTTTAGAATTAAGATATCGTTTTGGTGTGTGAGTGTGAATTTTTTGAATTTCAAAACTCTGGTTCGTATTTTATTTTTTGTGTGTTCTGCATTGTAGTTCATTTTATAGTGGATCTGTCTGATTTTGCTATTTTGTTTTGGTTCACTAGTGAAAGAGAAAAGATGGGTCATATTTAAGGGAGAGGACGATCCGACCTCTATTCCAGGTATATATTTTACACTGGTCGACATTTAACTCCTGAATTATTACATTTTGATTCAGGGATGGATCCAATCATTTTATATGTTGAATTTTTGAAGACTTTTTTTTACCCTATTTCCCATGCTTAATAGATAATTACTGTTGCATTGTTTCAGTTGAATGGATATGTTGGCTGAATGGGCAGCGTAAAAAGGCTCCAACTCCAGAGGTACATTGCAATACACCTATATATATATATATATATCCTTTTGCTAGTACCATGTTATCCAAACACAAAGCTATTGATGTTTATTTATACATTTTCAGTCATGGCTAGGCTAGATGACATGATGTTGCTTATAACAGTTTTCCTTTAAAGTTTTGCTTATCTTCAAGGATTAATTTGCAATGAATAAACATTGATTTTTGTTAACTCTTTATATCTATCTACTGTCAAAACACTGTGATTTTCTTTCAACAACAACGACCATCAAGCCTTTTCTGCTAGGCAGGACTAGTTACATGAATCAAAAGACATCGTAATGTTCTATTGTGAATCTTGTCTATATATGAATCATTGACCTCTAAAGTCTTCTCAATAATTTTTACCCATAAATTATTTTTTTCCAGTCTCCCTTTCCCACTACTATCAATAGAGTTACCTCCATCTAAGTTCTCAATACGTGGGCTTCTGTAGAATTTTTCCGTGCATGCCCAAATCACCAAAAGTGAGATTGTGCTAGTTTTTTCTGTAGTAGGTGCTATCCTAGGTTTCTTCCCAGTGCAGTAATGCATTTTTTCCTAATCCTATTTTGTCTAATATGTCTTCTCATCGAAGGCAACATTGAGTTTATTCTCTCATGGGCTTTTGTCTGCCCAAAATTCAGATCAATACAACACCTCAGGTTTAGTATTTTGTGTTTCCTTAATAGGGAAAGGTCACAAGGGTAAGCTAATCAGATAGGACAATGCACTTGAAACATTCTGTATTAGTTGTATTATCCCATGCCCTTCTTCTGCAAAACTGTCTTAGCATTCTGTCATATTTTTCCCGCTTTTCTCGATTTGGGTTTTTCTTTCATTTTGTTCGTTTTGGGAATTAAATCTGTTAGGTTTTTAAGGAGGGGGTATCACTGGGGAGAACAAGACCAATGAGACCTGAGCCTAACCACATAAGATACTGACACCACTCTCAACCCAAAACCTTAAGGCAATGGGTTTATGGGTCTTTATTCTTATATAGTGCTCTACTTTCTCATTTCTAGCCAATGTGGGACTTAGAATCACACTTGGATTCCTAACAATCTCCCCCTCAAGCGTGAGTCCTTTCAACCACATTGGTACAGTCCCCCTCCAGCGGAAGCATTCCCAACCACGAGTACTCCTTTTCTGCCCTTTTCTGTACCGTCGTTATTCTTAACGGGACACGCTTTACCTGGAACCCTTACCTGGGACCCTTACCAGGAAGACTTTCGATACTAGGACCATACTGGTACTGCACTCGTCTGAGCCGGTTTTAACCATCGGCTCTAATACCACTTGGTTGTTGAACATAAATTTCTTCATTTAGTTCTCCATGTAAGAAAGCACTTTTCACATCTAACTGAAAAATGCTCCAACCATGGTGTGCAGCTGTTGAGAGTATTATCCGTATGGTGTCAAGTTTCGCGACTGGTGCGAATACTTCTGTGTAGTCCACTCCATATTGTTGTGCATATCCTTTAGCAACTAATCTTGCCTTAAATTTGTCAATTTCTCCATTTTCTTTGAGCTTTGTTTTGAATATCAATTTTACTCCAATTGGCTTCATTCCCTTCGGCAAGTCAGTTAATTCCCAGGTTTTGTTCTTTTCTATTGCCTCCATTTCTCTTTTCATGGCATCTCTCCATCTTTTACTCTTGATGGCTTCTTCAAATATAACTGGATCATCGTCTGTCATTAACATTACAGCTGCAGTATCATCATCTGAAAGACCTTCTCTTTTGTCATAGTCTGCCATCCAGATTGGTTGTCGTCTGCTCCTTCTAGCCCTTCCTTCAACTGGTGCAGCTGCAGGAATATTTGGCTCATTATGGGCTTCTGCTTGTATGGGGTCATCACTTGAAATTTCTGCATCTTGTTGTTCTGCATTATTGATTTCATTCTCTACTGATTGGTTTTCAGTGTTGCTCACTGCATCTCCCCAATCTAAATTGGCTTGATGGTTCTCTTGCTCATTCTTCTCCCAATTCCAATTTTTCCCTTCCTCAAAAATGACATCCTTGCTGATTATGATCCTGTTATTTATAGGATCAAGCAACCTATATGCTTTTGATTCTTCACTAACACCAAGTAGGACACATTTTTTACTTTTGGTATCCAGTTTGATTCGTTGTTGATCTGGTGTGTGAACATGAGCTAGACATCCAAATACTCTGAAGTACTCTACTGTTGGCTTCACTCCACTCCATGCCTCTTCAGGAGTTTTATCTTGTACTGCTATTGTGGGGCTTCTATTGAGAATGTGGACACACCATTTTGTTGCCTCTGGCTAGTATATTTTTGGGACATTCCTTCCTATTATCATAGCCCGAACCATATTCATAATGGTTCTATTTTTCCTCTCAGCCACTCCATTCTGCTGAGGAGTGTATGTAGCAGTAAGTTGTCTTTTAATTCCATGATTCTGACAAAAGTCTGCAAATTCTTGGGATGTAAATTCCCCTCCCCTATCTGTTCGTAGGCATAGGATGCTCTCTCCAGTCTCCTTTTCAACCAATGCTTTAAAAATTTTAAAACAACGAAATGCTTCTGATTTTTCACTCAAAAAATATACCCAAG
>Ga0214543_1002248_pt1 | contig 38031 bp, 15 predicted proteins | sample CNSS2metaG_FD_160094 | JGI IMG/M metagenome (GOLD analysis project Ga0214543, IMG submission 160094) | Root nodule microbial communities from cowpea collected in UCLA plant growth center, Los Angeles, California, USA - CNSS2 | ecosystem: Host-associated > Plants > Roots > Nodule | place: USA...
AAAAAGCTATAGTATAACTCTAATTAACATTTATAAAAAGGAATCGTTTATTAAAAAAGAATATTATAAATTGTAAGGCCCAATTTTTCTGCCCTAATGTTTTAAGGGATTCCTTTAACCTAATGGGCCTAAGGGCTGACCCAAGGAGGAAAATCAGAGCCTAATCTACCCTAACGTTTCCATTTCTCTCACTTTCAGAAACAGTCTCCTTGCCTCCTTGAGCAGCTACAACGCTCTGCTAGGGTTTTGCCGTCAACCTCCTTCAAGCTAGCTCAAGTCAGGTTCCACTCCATGTAAGTCAACCTCGAACTCTTGTGACATCTCTCTGGGCATACTTTTACCGTTAGGGTTTGGTAATAACTCGTTCCTATTTCTGTTTTACCAATTGTTTTCAGCTCTTTGGTCATCCTTAGGACAGTCGTGCTCACTGTGTGCGTATCGGGGTATTCCGCTAGCTTATTTTCCAAGTAAGGGAAGCTAGGGTTTTCTGTTTATTGTGATTTTCTGCTCGCTTTACTTTGTTTCGTGTTTGTATGGATATGTTGCCATTGTGTTTGATTTGGAATATGTTAAAGCATGATTTGATTTGAATGTTTGGCTGTTGCACGAGAGAATAGTGGTGAACACTGGTTTTCTCGCCCAAGCGAGCTTGTCTCGCCTAGGCGAGATTAACAGACGCTCGCCCAGGATCTGCTGCTCGAACTGTCGCTTAGGCGACGAGTTTTCTTTTTGAGCGAGGAGTGGTCTCGCCTAGGCGAGAAAGGGCTCGCCTGAGCGAGACCTCGTAGAGTCCACTGCTCCCCTGTTCGAGCTCTCGCCTAGGCGAGAAGGGGCTCGCCTGAGCGAGAGGACCTCCCTCGCTTGAGCAAGATCCTCTAGCTTGAGCGAGACTGGGGACAGGTTTTGGTACTATTGATTGCTCGGTTCACTGATGTGTTGCTTGGCTTGCTTGACCTGAATGCTTTACTAGAAAAGTTTGAGGGATGATGCCATGATTACTGTATAAGGTCGAGATGAAAATAATATGTTGCTTTATTGTGTATGGATTGGGAACTGTGAGTTGTATGATTGGTGGTTTATATACCTATATCTATCAACCTGATATTAGTATTTATGAGGACTCTCTGATTGGTTGGTAAAACATGTACAAAGTCTGAGTAGGACGTAATTCCATGACTCTTGTAGTGGGAGCTCTTGGTGGTGCCTCCCCTAATGGACATAATCCCATGGACCTTCCTAGTGAAAGTCCCTGGTGGTGCCTTATCTAATGGACGTAATTCCATGAACCTCTGGGTGAGAGTTCATGGTGGTGCCTCAACCTCGGGACGTAATTCCACGAGAGTACGTGGTGGTGCCTCAAGGCCAGGACGTAATTCCACGAAGGCCTCATGGTGGTGCCTCATGTAAGGATGTAATTCCGCGAAGGCCTCGTGGTGATGCCTCACTACTAAGACGTAATTCCACAGTTTGGTGGTGGTGCCTCATCGTATGTATCCGGATAGTCAAGTCTTAGTGTCTTATGTAGTTTGGTACTTCTTGTGTGGATGTATGTTAATTATGCTTGACTATGAACTCGTATGTTGAGTGTTATGATATAAGAATCTTTTTGCACTAGCTTACCCCTTTGCTTGTTTATATGATTGTGTGTGGTATACTCCTTTGCGATGATCATCGATTCTATTGATGTGAGCATATGTGAGAACCCCTGACACTAGTAATGACAATAGGGATGTTGCAGCTTGATGTCTATGGACGGGTATTGGGCTCACTATAGAGCCGCAACTAAGAGAATCTTATTAGTTAGATTTCTATTGTTCTGGATAAGAACTTGTGCTACTTTTGAACTATTGTACTCGTGTTAGGCAATATGGTCCTCTTTTCTTTTATCATGAATATGTTTGGGGTATTGTGTACTTCATATCCCAATTTCCATACTCTCTGAATATTTATGTATGTGGCATTCTATTAAATTAAATTTATCTATTTAATTGGGACATTACACAAACTCACTTAAAAGATAAATAAGTTAGAATAAATTTTTGGCGGTTAAATATGTTTTTAGTCCCTTAATTTTCAGTTGATTTTAAAATTAATCTATTTCAAAATTTTAGACCAATTTAATCTTTCATTTTTTAAAATACATAAATTTAGTTATTTTAATTTAATTTTATTTAACATTTGAATCGCGTTTCATGTTTACAAAATCTACTTTAAAATAATTTGTATCGATATGAATAGAAAAACCAGAAAGAGACTACTACAATACTTGTTGCTTCTTTGAAATTGAATGTATCTAAAGATGTGGCAAAATGCAACACTGCCACATTTTTTTGGTCCAGACACTAGCTAGACAAACCAAAATGATAAGTATGTTCGTAGGTACCTATAATAGACTACAACACTCTTCATACTAGATTCTAAAATAATTTCAAACACACATTTACTTATGCATAATGAATTTCCCAGTCATAGATTTTGTCCATCACTGTATCCCATTACAGCGATTCACTGTTTCAAATTATTACTCTTATTTATAATATTAAATACCATCAATAGTGCATAGTTGTTTGATTATATTTCTGGGTTTTAATTATCAACAATTATTACTTATAAAAGTAACTTGTTTTGTATGTGTACTTTTCTCTAATTTTCATTACATGTCTATCTAATATCACTCACTTTATTGTTAGAAGGATATATTAGTAAATTACATGTTTAAATATATTTATAAAAAATTTAAATAATAAGTTTTTAAGATATTTTTCTAAAAATATACACTCGTTGATTAACAAATCATAAATATAATACTATTTTTAAGGGACAATAGATCGTAAGAAACTATACTTTAATTAAAAGACCATAAAACAAACGGATATGGATATTTCGTCATATTACAAGAACTATTGAAATATTGTTAAAGCTAAAAGATATTTCGAATTTCTATAGAATAAACGTATTTTAGTTCTTTTTTTTATTATTAATTTTTTTAGTTTTATTAACGAAGAAATAAATTATTAAAAAGCATATCACACGTGAAAAATTGAGAAATAAAATATTTTTATTTTTTGTATAGACTAAAATCAATTCTTGCTAATTTATGGAATTAAAACTTGTTTTTGATTACGTATTGTTAGATTAGATTAGATAAGGCAAAGGAAAGAAAACATGATATTTCCAAAATATTAAATTTGATGGAACAATCTACCTTGGGATAGGGCCATGCAATGCACCTTCTTGTAACAGCACGTGTCAGAGCCATTCACGTGCCAAATCGTGGTCCAAGTATAATAGAGTCAAACGTGTATATTAACGTATCTTATAGCAGCACGTGTCAGAGCCACTTACAGAGTGAATGGTTTAAACCACTTCACGTGCCAAAAATGGTCCATTGGGTCCAAGACCTAAACCTAGACCTAGTTCACTAGGGTGAAAGTGGTACTATGCGAGTAAGTGTTTTCTTTCGTATGTTTTTGTCAAGTAACTATCAATTAAATGGTAGTGTATCAAAATCCATATTATAAATTCATTTTTAATTACTTTTTATTAAAATTATTGTTAAAATTCGTAAGAGTGGTTGTTGTTTTGTTAATATAAATTTTCTCTGATAAAAATTAATATGTTTAAACAAATAGTGCAAGTCTATATCAATCATACTATACTTGCATTAATTTTAAGGGTTAAATACGTTTTTGGTTCCTTAATTTTGAGTGAATTTTAAAATTAGTCTATTTCAAAATTTTAGATCAATTCTTATTTTTCGAAATACGTGAATTTAGTCATTTTAATCAAATTTTGTTAGTTTTATTTGATGTTTCGTACACATTTGAAAATTATATTTGAGTTGTTTATACTGTTTGATATATTTTTATTTTAATGTTAAATCAAATACTATTATGAAACATGTTTAAAATGTCAAAATGTCAAATAAACTTAACAAAATTTGGTTAAAATGACTAAATTCACGTATTTCGAAAGATGAAGGACTAAACTGGTCCAAAGTTTCAAAATGAACTAATTTCAAAATTCACATAAATCAAGGGACCAAAAACATATTTAACCCTAATTTTAATAATTTAGTTTTATTATATACATTTTTTTTTCATAGATTGTTAATACATTTTTTTCATGGTTAATCAATTAAAAATGTTATGAGTGCTTAATAATAATTATAGAAATTAATTAAATCATTATGTATAATAATTTAGAAAATAGTATAAACGTGAGTGCTTAATCTATTTTTGATTGGATGCATGTAAATAGCACAAAAATGCATCAAATTTAAGCTATTAATAGAAATAGCTACGCATGCTCCTCAGTTTAAGTTTCAAAGCTTTTGGATAAATATAAAACATAATAATTATTAGAAATGATTTTATCTTTATGCTGAAAAAAGGTGAATGCTATCACGAATTGAGGTTCTTATTATATTATTGGCATAGGATTAACATACAGTGCTTTTAGGAACAAAATGATCCAAGAATCCGTGGAAGTGCTTTTGTTCAGAACAAGCACACTCAAACAATAATAATTATATCTTTATCTATTGGCAAGTACAAGATCACATGAATAAGATTCGATACATGCATACACCCATGTGTGTTTTAAGAAGAACAAATAATAATAATGAATAAGAATAATTAGCATGATATTATCAGAATTATAACCTTTGTATCCATATATATTTTTGTTTTTATCAAATTTCATTTTTTTTTGGTTGAGAAATGATAAATATAGATGAAATTTTTTTATATTATATTTATCAAAAGGCAAAACTATTATATTTATAGAAACATGAACACATTGCAAGTGTAAGAACTATAATTAAAAACAATTCAAATTAGTATATTTAAACACAATCTCTATAAGGTTCAATGTAATTAACAGCTCACTTAGATTCTTAAACACGTTATCAAATGTGTCTTTTCTATCACGTGGATGAAAAGTATAAATGACCAGATACTTAATTTCTTATTACGTGAATGAAAAAAATTATCAGAAAAAACTCACTTTGACAATTTTAACATAAGAAACTTTAGAAGACTTTTATTGAAAGTTTCTTATGCTTTCTTATTCCTTTTTCTGGATTTTTATTAAAATATATTCTTCAACCCAAAAAAAATTGTACAATAAAAAGATATTATAATATAAATTTTAAACTAATAATTAGTAAAACATACAATTATTAGAATAATAAGAAACAATTAAGAAATAACACTACAAAAAAATCTTTCATTAACGATCAATTTTAATGACAAATATTGTTAGTTACTAGTGACTTACAAAATAAAAAATTATTGATTACTAAAATAATTACTATTATACTATTATAAATAAAAAAAATTATAATTGATTTCTAAAATTGAGCTACCAAAGTTTTGACTACTAAAGGAATTAACTTATAAACTAAACATTAGTTACTAAAAGAATTAATTTCTAATTAATTTAACGACCAATTATAATTTATTAATCATAATAGTGACTATTTTAATAATTAATAATTTTTTATTTTATAAATTAATATATAAATTGGACACTATAATGACTAAAAATTTTTTGTCACTAAAATTGATTATTATTTAAGATTTTTTTTGCAGTATAACTTTTAAGAGAAGAAATTCATTGAAAATATATAACATCAATAAAACTTAATTTCAATTCATAAAAAATGCATTCCACCTTCAACTTAAAACTTAAAACTTAAAATTAATAATTTTATGAGTCTTCTGATTTATAAGATACTTAACTTCTTTTTTCTTTTTTTTTTATATACACTACTTATTAAACTCACACTTATTATGAATATATTTATTTGTGTATGTATTAAATATTTTTCTTCTCCTAGACTCTTTTAGCCTTTTAATTTACTATTGACTAGTAGCATTAAATTTAATGATGTCCGGAATAGCCTCCAATTTTCTTGTTAGATATTTGTTGGGAATTTGTAACAGGAACCTGAAAAACATGATTGAGGTTGTGTGGGTCTCATGGTGAGAAACAACAATGTTTTCCTTTTGCCACACAAATTCTTGCTTTGCAAACTCAACAATATTTCTTAGTAAATTATCTGCGTTCAATAATGAAGTCCATGAAATTTGTCCTTGTTTGACTCCACCGTTGTTTGGGCACACCACTATATGTGCATCTATCTTGAGCAGTGAGACCCTACCAAATATTAAATACTCCTGAAGATCCATTGCCATCAGACGTTGAAAGTACGAAGATCATTGTCTAATTGTTGGTGGAAGCCAGCCTCAGCTTGCTTTCTTTGGACCATTTTCGCAAACACCTTCACTACAATTCAAATTGGCCATCACACACCTTGCACATGAATTCACAGACCAAATCAAGGACCTTTCTGAATCAACCCTTTTCTTTTTCTGCAAAATAGGGTGCACAACGGGTCATCAATATATGCATATCATTCTCAGTGTCTACAGACTCATCAACAAAGAGGAAACCAAATATTGGGTGACATGTGACCCCGATTACTCCTGTGGGGGCAAATCCTTGATTTGCATACACCTAATGACATGGTGGTGGGGTTTCTTCCAAATTAATATAATTACGATATATCAAGGTATAACACAATTCACAAATACCTTTGTCTTTTATATACACACATATTATGTGTCTTGAGGGATGCGAGGGAATTCAAGTGTGACTCGCACGAGGTATAAAAATGAGAAAGTTGAGTATTATGTAAAAATTAAAACCCCATAAATTTATTGTCTTAATGTGTTTATGCGAGTTGGACTCAAGTTCTATTGGGGTTGTTTATCTCCCTATGATCCTCCTTCAGAAAATCCATCATTGTAACAAAGTCAATGGTTAGTCTTGGTGACCGACTCATACAAGTACAATATAATTTATATACCAAAAGTCTTCCTAGGAAGGGTTCAAGTAAGTATGTTTTGTTATAATGAACGATGGTACGATTAAAGATACTCATGGTTATAAGTGCTCCCGCTTGAAAAAAAAGTTTACTAATGTGAAAAGGACTTACCTTCAAGGGGAATATTGTTATGAATGCAAGAATCTAAGTCCTGCCTTTGTAAAAGTAGGAAAATTGAACACCATATAAGAATCAAGACTTATAAATTTATTATTTTACAATTTTATGTTAAAGATTATAATTCCTCATATGAATCAGACTGAGATCTTATTGGTGTTATTTATCTTTCCGTGATCTTTCCTCAAAAGAACCATCATACAAACAATATGATCCTTATGAACAATAATGAGATGACTAGAATTATTTGGCATGATGAAAGGCAATGAATGTGCAATGACCTATTATAGGTCACATCCACACGCACAATTATTGATTTCACTAAATTTGTCATTTGGGAGGGTTTCATGGATGGGGAACCACGTAGGTGAGAGACATTTTCCCGTAGGTTTCAAACAAGTGTACATGGAGTGAGTTTCCTAACCCTCGTGGCAATGCCTCCATTGACTCCTAATTGAGCTTTATACATAAGTAGGATAGGTTAAGTGTTTTCAACATGTTAAGACCTTTTTGTAACGACATCGTTAAACACATCTTCACAACCTTGTCCTGTTCAGAATGGAAAGATCGAAAAGCCTACAAAATGTTAATATTAAAATCTCCTATAAAACACATATATTAATTTTGAAAAAGCAAAAGTCTATGAAGTAAAAATATCTGAAAGCTAGTTGGCAGTTGTTTCTGAATTGAAAGCTAAAGGCCAACTAGTTAGGTCACGTTTGGGATGAGGTTTAATTGTAAGTTCCAAAAGTATTAAAACTATAATTGGAATGGCTTTAAAATATTACATTTTTGCTTAGGATGAGTTTTCTTTTTTGTCGTTTTTTTTTTAATTTTTAAATTTAAAATAAAATAGTTTCAAATTTCTTTATCATGTTAAAGCTAATTTAAAAAATATTTTGAATGTCGCGACAATGTCTAAAATATTAACGATATTAATTAATGTTGTTTTTCATATTTTTATCTTGATAATATGCTTAAGTGATGGTAACATGTGTTAGAAGTCTCATATCAATTAGAGATAAAACGATTTAAGTGGGTGCAAACCTCACCTTACAAGTCAATTTTGTAGATTTGAGTTAAATTTAAAACCTAATGTGGTATGTGAGTTATGAATTTGAACATATCTAACCAAAATTTGATGTTCGTTGGACTTATCTTTTTATCCATTATCGGATTGTTTAAAGTTCACTTCTTAACGACATGTTATTTGATAAAAAAAAAGAATAGGAACAATAAAAGTAATATTATTATTTATAATGAAAAAATATTTATATTTTTTTTAAGGTAAACGCCAAAGTGTTTTGAGATTGAGTTAAAAACGATCTCAACTCTTTATTTTTTTCAAACATGTTTGATATTCTTATTCTGTTAACTGAAAATTAACTTTGTCCTACTCAATTGATTTTAGCTTCACATAGTTGTAAGGTTGGGAGATTCGAGATGGTAATCAGAAACAATGTTGTAAGTGTGAGAGTGAGAGAGGTGTGTGAATGTAATGGTAAAGGAAAAGGCATTATCTTCGCCCATGGGAATAGTGAAAGTGATCAAAGACTAAAGTTTTTGCTTTCTCTTTCTTTATATCTTATCCCTCTCTACAACTCCATTTTTTAACTTTCTAGTTTTTTTATTGATTAAGTAACCACCGTAGCTTGCACATTTAGCTCTCCCACACTATTTAATAAAAGCCTTCCCTTTTCAGATGGGAAAATAAAAACAAAACAAATATGTTTTGTAAACCCTAATTTTAGTCTAGGAAACAAAAGTAATAATTTGTCATTACTTCTTTTATTCTATTATAATTTTTTCAAATTTATTTCAACTTAAACTAACGACTTGTCGAACATGATATAAGGAATGTCAGAGGGGTATTCATTATTGAAATTAAAACTTACGTGTATGTGCACTGATGTGATTTCGGATGGAAGGTTATAGTATATGTGGTGTTAATGCAACGTTGAAAATGAGATATGATCCGAAAAAATATTAAAATTTATTAATTTTCAAATTAAAATTATTTCATGAACAAATTAATGCTTGACAGATTTTTTTTTACAGTTTTTTCTAATTTTTTATTTTTTATTTATCCACAAATTATTTTCATTAATTTTTTTTTCTCAAAAGTCCAGAAGTTGGTCCACCTATGTTTTCATACTTATGCTAGTAATTTCGGTGTTCAATAGTGTGCTATAATCATGCCTCCTAAAGAGTTGAAGAGCTATGTCGTCCTTCATGATGTAATATATCTACAAGAAAGTAATAAATGCATAAATTTAGTTTTGTTCAATGTTTATAATCAATAATTTAAATTTTTATTTTAAAAAATCTATGATTTTAGTTTAATAGTCAACTTTGGTAATATTAAAAAAAATTAACTAGATCATTATAGTAAATGAACTATGTGAACTTTATATTTCAATTACAAACTTGATTTTGTTAATACTGGACTAAAAATATTTTTTTATCAAAGTTATTCCAATTTATGAAATTACTAAAATTGAAGGTCGAGAAAAAAAATAGGAAGACTGAACTTTTATTTAAGAAAAATAAAATAAGTAATTAATTTAGTCTTTCAAATTCTATTCCACTGCCATGTAGTCTTTAAAAGATTTGTTTTAATTGCTTCATAATTTTATTTAAATTTCTAAAGTTAATCATTTTCCAATTTTATCCTTAGTTCAGAGACTTTAAATGATGTTAATAATAATATATTTAAGGATGAAAAATAAAAAAATTATATACAACTTTAAGAAGTTGAAAAGGATTTATTCAACTTTTTAATTTTAAAAATAATACAATGAAGATATATAATTAGTAATAAATCGACCGTATTTTCTTAAAAACAAAATAGTCGTTTTAGTTGCGGCTGAGTATAAATTTTTATGTTTTAATTATTTTGACCTTTTATTTTAACTAGAGGTGTTAATTTGGCCCCTAGTTCATGGGCCAGTCCTGACCCACTATTCATAAAGCCCCCTTTTAGGGGACCCCCAAATGAGGGGGCCAAAAAAAAGCCCCAGCCCCCAAAGCCCCCTCTCTAGTGGGTTAGGACTAGGGCTAAGGTGGGTTAGCCCCCCAAATAATACTACATTAAGTCAGAGTCAAAGATTAAGTTGAACGATCCAAACGGGTCCGATGACCCGGACGGGCTCGACAACCCGGACGAGCCTAATGACCAGGACATGCCTGATGACAAGGACAGACCCGACGACCAAGATGAGCCTGACGACCAGGACGGACTTGACAACCCGGACATGCTAAACAACACGGACGGGCCCAAAAACCCAGACGGGCCAGACGACCAAGATGGGCCCGACGACCAGGACGGGCCTGACGACCAGGACGAGCCTGACAACCCGGACATGCCAGACAACACGGACGGGCCAGACGAGCCAGATGGGCCCTACTCTAGAATAACATCCTAGAAATTTTATTTTTAAATTAATAAAACATTCAATTGCATACTCCAGAATAGAGATGGCAAATAAACCTGCTCCGTGGGTATTGCCCGAACCCGTCCCCATTTTGACGGGGAATCCCCGCATTGACTGGATATGGGTATGGGTATGGGTATGGGGAATCCCCGACTTTTTCAGTTGGGTATGGGGATGTACATATCCCCGACATAATACCTGTCCCCGCCATATCTCCGTTCTCGTTTAAATTATTAAAATATTCACAATTAATTAAGTAACCCTATATATATATATATATATATAATTTTATTTATATAGTTCTCTCCCATTAGATCTAACTGAGCCGTTTGAGGGATTTTCAAAGGTATGAGTAATTCAGTTTTATGTATCTTAATCAAAACTCAAGTGAAGAGTAGAGAGGAGGTTTTGCTTGTAAAATATTGATGGTGCGACTATGTATGATAAAATATATTAGCTTATAAAATATTAAGTAAAAATATAATGTTCTCAATTTTCTAAAAATGTGAAAAATCATATTCCTTTAGATCCTGTCGACGAATGGTTAAACGATTAAAACATACTGTTTTTGTTAAATATAAAACTTAATGAAAAAATGTGATTGAAAATAAAACAAGTGTAATCTAAAATAAATAAAAAATGTTTTTAGATAAATCTGAATACACACTTATAAGTAGATTTTATTGGATAGAAATCAATCTTAATTGTAAACAATTCTTTAATAAGTAAGAAATTTATAACCATTCATTCAATTTGATTATAATGTTTTTTTAATGGTATAGTAAGAACCAGCTCCCTACAATGTTGTGTAAAATACATTGTTATAATGGATTACTTCACAATACAAGTAACATTTATAAGAAAATTATAACTACCTAAAATGCTGCCTAAAATACATTGTTAGAACAGCTCAGTTTACACTTAACATTTATAAGGAAAACACTAAATTATTACACAAATCTTATTCCTACTTATAAAGCTAATCAATCTTCTATTCTTCACTATTATAAATTGACATCTAAAAAAATCTTTTATTTTATTTTATTTTCTTCTGTCTAATACCAAAACCTTTCTTGACTAACTATTTTATTTATTTATCATCCAATCAGAATCTATCACACACAACAACTTTATCAACTTTTATAGAAATGAACTCAACTTTTTCACAAGTCTTAAAAAGATTAATCTACCAAAAAGCTACCTAATTTTTGTTTCCTTGAGACCACACAGCACAAGCAAAAGCGCGCACACACGAAGTGATGACATACACGCGGCATCATCAAGTCAGTGCAAAAGTCAAGCTTTGTTCTTTTGAAAATGATCCATCAAACACACCCTTCAATGGAAAATCATCACTGAAAAAAAAAAAAACAAATAAATATCCATCAAACACACCCTTCAATTTTCCCTTACTCTAACTTTTTCATAAACTATGGTGGACCTTCTTCGACCTTCACATCTTCTTCTTCTTCATGCCTTCTGAGACGCTCTGCACTTCTCAACTCAACCACCCCACCTCATGGCCATGGATGAGTATGAATGTGATGAGAAGGTCCACGTGGCAGTTGGGAAGTCCCTTAAGAAAGGCACCACTTTGATTCAATGGTGTTTCACCCATTTCAGAAAAGCACAGATATGCTTACTTCATGTTTACCAACCTTCTACTATGATCCCTACACTGTGTAAGTCTTCGTCTTTGATATTCATGTATGTGCATTTCTTTTGAATTTGGATATCTTTCTCCTTTGAGTTTTGCTGTCAATTTAGCTCCTTTTCTATTTGGGCACTTTGGTAGTTGAATTATGGTATATTGGTTATTTATTGAGAAATTTTCGTCATATCCCATGATTTGATTCGCGTAAAGTTGAAATCTTGTGTGCAGTGGGAAAATTGCCAGCATCCCAAGCTAGTCCTGAAGTCGTGTCTGCTTATAGAATAGAGGAAAGGGAAGAGACCAAGAGGCTTCTGGAGAAGTACTTGAGCCTTTGCAGTGCAGCTAAGGTATTAATTTTGATGCTGATTTCTGCATGTTGATCTTCACTATGGTTAATTTTTTTGTTGATTTCACTTATGATGGAAGAAGCTGCTTATTTTATGGCTTTTGGAAATGTTATCATGCTGTTTTTATGTTTTCTCCCTTCAGAATATATGAGTATCTATAACTGAAATTTGCTTTTGTTAAAATTATCTCATTATGTACTATATGTAATGCAAGTTGTGAGAAGACTTGAATTATTAATGGTCTTTGTTAAAGTAATTTGTTTTCAGGTTAAGGTAAGTAGTGTCGTTGGTGAAGCTGATCAAGTTCAGAAAGGGATTGTGGATTTGGTTACTGTGCATAATATCAGGAAGCTTGTTATTGGAGCAATAACCCCAGAAAAGTAAGTGATGCCATTGATCACCAATAAATTCTGTCAGACAGAGGGAATGATTATTCACTTCTATAATCCTTCATAGTTCATAAATGTTGATGCTATTCTCTTATCTCTGTGTTTATTTCCTATGCTCTTATAACTTGAACCATAAAATATACTCCTGTTATTTTCTCACCTTTTCTGTCATAAAAGGGGTTAATAATCTTTCCTTTTTACAAAAAAAATGGAAAAATGCAGTTGCATGAAAATCAAAAGGAATTCTAGTAAAGCAAACTTTGCTGCCAAAAATGCTCCTCCATTCTGTGAAATATGGTTTGTCTATAAAGGAAAACACATATGGACAAGAGAAGCTTCTGAAACTCCTTGTTTTGTACCTTCGCATGCTCAACCTGAGACTACAACGGCAGAGAGCTTGAGTTGTAGATCTTTTCAATATGGTACAAATGAATTAATCCATTCAGAATGTCTTCAATCAAATTCTGCAAGGGCTACAAGAAGTACAGTTCCAAATGTAATCATTGAAGCAGAATCCACCTTTTCATCCAAATCATCCAGTTGTAGTAGTCATTGTTCTCCCCAACATTCAGAGCTCGAGGAAGAAACAATAGATAGTCAACTTATTGAAGTTAATGCTGCAACAGACAAGGCCCTTGTGGAGCTGTTGAAGTGCAGAACGTTGGAACTCAAAGCCATTGAGGCCATTAGTAAGGTAAGCATGACCTAATCTAGAAGTTTTGGGCTTCTGATTGTACAGACAAATTATTGTTTGCCAATGAGGGTTCAAGTATACTTTCGTACATAACTAAGAAACATTGGTAAAGAACTAAGGCATGAAGACTCAAGAGAAAAGCCATTTGAAAGATACTAGGATTCTGTAAATAAATTTTCTGAAACATGAATGTTTAGTAAAACTTGTAGAACAAACCAGTAAGTAGGTAGCAAGAACTGGTTTCCACAGATTCATTAAAGTGCCAAAATTTATGAGTCCAGCTTCATAACTGGAATTTTTTTGGTGTTGTCCTCTGCTTAGCATTAACAATACATTGATGTTGGTACTTTAAAAATCTCTTTGATATATTTCAAAACATCAAAATCAGAACCAAAAGTGTATTTTAAAGACATAACACAGGAGAAACACAGAAAAACCCAGAGAATCCAAATTCCAAATTTATTGTTGTGAAATTTCATGGACACAAGGCAATGCACTTTCACTACATATCTCCAAATTAATGGCTAGTGGTGATATTTAGTATATAGTTTTTTTCTGATATTTCTCAGGGCTTCTATTCCAACACGAGTTATTAATCTTTCATCAGGTGAACTTGTTTGAATCTGCCCATGCACATGAAGCAAAGCTCAGAAAAGAGGTTGAGGATGCAGTGAGCGCTACAATAAAGGAGCAACGGATGTTGTTGGAGGAGAAAGAAGAAATTGCTAGTGAACTGGAAAGGACCACAAGAAGTATTTCCCTTCTAGGAAATTGTGCACATGAAATCAACAGTAAGTGTGATGAAGCTGCAAAGGAACTATCACTAATTCAAGCATCCTTCTCAAGCTTGCAGAATGAAAAGCAGGAAATCAGGCGACAGAAAATGGAGGCTCTGCACTGGCTTGAGCGGTGGAAAAGTTGTGGACATGTTGGAGCAGATCACTGCGATGGGATTATTGGATTTGCCGAAGAATTTCCAGAGCTGGCAGAATTTCCATTATCAGATCTCCAAAACGCTACATGCAATTTTTCTGAGAGTTTCAAAGCTATGGAGGGTGGATATGGTTCTATTTACAAGGGAGAAATGTTGGGTAGAACAGTTGCTATAAGGAAGCTCCATTCACACAACATGCAAGGATCGACAGAGTTTCAGCAAGAGGTCAGTTTTCCCATAACAGCCTTTCTGCTTTGAGATATGTATCATAAATTCTTTAGAGTATCAGTGATGAAAACAGAATTTAGAGGCTTTTGTATTTTCAATTGGTTTCACAGCTGCAACAACCACAATTCATCTCCTCAATAATCCTTTCAAAAGGTAATTTAATTAGGCCCGTAATAGCTTGTCTTATAAACACTTAAGTAGTAGATCCCAGACCAATCCTATGAAATATATATCCTTGCATAACTTTGGATGATATTGGTTTTTGTATCATAAATACCATCTAGTAATTTCACCACTGAGAATGGTTATATGAATGGAAACAAATCAATGGATTCTCCTTCTCCATCACCATTATAATGAGTTAAAGTATCCTCATCTTTCGTAACTGGTTTTAGTTACAAAATGTATGAATTCTATGAACTGTGGAAAATGAATTTCTGTCTTAATAAGTTATCCTATTTCTTCTTTTGGTTTGACTGTCTAACGTATGCAGATAGCATGCTTGTTTGATCCAACCAATGTTTATGCTTGTGAGACCAGGTTCGAGTTCTTGGTAGGCTCCAGCACCCTAATCTGGTTACTTTGCTTGGTGTTTGCCCTGAAGCCTGGTCCTTTGTATATGAGTACTATCCCAATGGAACTCTTCAAGATTACCTATTCCGAAAGGGAAGTCTTCTCCCTTTGACATGGAGTATCCGAGCACGATGGATTTCTGAAATTGCCAGAGCTCTCTGCTTCCTACATTCTTCCAGACCTGAAACTATTATCCATGGCGGTCTGACACTTGAAACTGTCCTTCTTGACACTGGACTTGGTTGCAAGCTATGTGAATTTGGGTTCAGCAGGCTGGTGAAAGAGGAGTCACTTTCTCTTCCTAGTTTTCACTTGAGCACCGAGCCAAAGGGTTCTTTTTCATATACAGATCCTGAGCTTCAGAGAACTGGAGTACTAACTCCTAAATCTGACGTATACTCTTTTGGACTCATCATTTTGCAAATTCTCACTGGTAGGACACCAGTTGGATTAGCTGGTGAAGTCCGCAGAGCAGTTTCATGTGGAAAATTGTCTTCGATTTTGGATTCTTCAGCCGGAGAATGGAATTGCACCGCGGCAACACGGTTGGCTGAACTGGGATTGCAATGCTGCCAACTGAACAGCAGAGACAGACCAGAGTTAACACCTTCTCTAGTGAGGGAACTGAAGCAGTTGTATGTTTCAGAAGAGCCACCAGTGCCATCTTTTTTCTTGTGTCCAATCTTTCAGGTAACTGTTCCTTTTGTTATTTATAGAACTAGATTTAGTGGTAATATTAATGCAATGGCTCAAATGAAATACATACATAGTATTGGCTATAATATTAATGCAGTGAGTTGAAGAGAAAATTTACAAGATCTTCATCACAGTTGTTGTATTCATGTGGGTCATGTTTTTTGGTGCATTCTTCAGGAAATAATGCATGATCCGCAAGTTGCAGCAGACGGATTTACTTATGAAAGGAAGGCCATTAGTGAATGGCTGGATAATGGGCACGAAACTTCTCCTATGACTAATTTAAAGTTGAGTTACTTGCATCTCACTCCCAATCATGCACTTCGACTTGCTATTCAAGGCTGGCTTTGCAAATCTTGAGGTTCCGTTATTAATTCATCTATCAATGTTGTAAATATCTACATATCTATTTTTTACATCATTGTATGGCCTTTCTTTATTGCATTCTAATTCAAATCAATCACTCTTTAGGGTTTAATCATACAAGGCATGTTAGGGTGGGAGAGATTGTAGGTTCAACTACTCATGTTAACAAAAACTAACAACTAACATTTACCGATTAAAAAGAAAAAAAAGAATACAGGTTTGTTGGTTTCTATTGTTTGTGCTTTCCAATGATCAGAGATGATAAAGCGGATTAAGTCTAATGGGCCAATTTGCTTGCTCGTCATTAATTTAACAAGGTGATTAACATTTTTAGTAAAGATACTAATTATCTCCATTTATAGGATCAGATATTAATCAATCTTTTAAAATATATATGGGTGTGGTGGATGATTTTGTCATGATACCACTGGCCAATAACCTTATCCTTCTCTAATCATTATATATTAGTCCATTCGATTATGCTTTTGGTAGACTAATAGTGATGGACTGAAAAAGATTGATATTCTTGAATTTTGTAGTGTATGATTTACTGACACAGTAAAATCTTATGAAAATGCTTTAATCTATCTTGAACTCAATCAAACCATTAATACATTCTTAATAAACAAGATGCCATTTTGCGTAGTTAATGAATGGCTGTCTGTGTCCCAACTTGAAGACAGTTCTTTGAGCGCCTATGTGATTATGTTAAAGTAAGGTTGAATGTCTGCACAGATTATGGTCTCCCATGTGTATTTATAGAAGAAAAATATAAGAACAATAAATTTAGTTTCTTTTCTAAGTTAAAATTAATCGACACTCCAAATTTGGAGGAGTGAAACGATAGAATTTTATTAAAGGTTAAAACCACTTAGCTCATCATATTTTTTTTTTCTACTTGCATGAAAAATTATCTGAATAGATTCAAAATATGGAAAAATACATTACAAAATGGCAAAAACTGTCTTCTTTGTTCGGTAAAAAACCGTGATATGGAGGGGAACTTCTGGCAGTAACACAATGGTTACCCATATTCAGGAATGGAAAATTCAATTTGCAGACAACTTGGACTTGTTGGCTTCATTTAAATCTCCAAATTTGCTTCAACACCCTTGTAGTATTCCGTCTCTAGCAGAAAGCAGTGAGGCAGTGCCATGCAATTCAGTTGAATTAAAGGGGTGTTCATCTTCTGTTCTGATGATTCCAATTCTGGAATCCTCTTCACCACAATCCAAAAGGGGTTTGGACTCACCTTTCATGTTCCATAGATGGAACTCCTCCTTTCTAGGCTCCTTGTTTTCTTTAGCATTTGTTTCTGATTTCTGAAGCATTTCATTGTTGCCTAGATCATCCTGGTATCTCTTGTCTTCCACACTATCCAAGGACTTGAAAGTTCCACCTTCATGGCCAAGAGATTTCACAGCTACTGTGTCCACATCCACACCATTGTTTGAACAAGAGGACTTGTTTTCCTGATCTTCATTGTTGTTCAAGTCTGAGTCATATCTCTTGAGTGTTGCTGGCATTGATTTCTCACGTAGAATACCTTGTGCTGGAGTTGACCGATGGGGAAAACTTCCAAAACCTTCGATTCCTCGAGATAACCTTCTAGCTTGTTTTCTCTCTTCCTTCAGAAGAGTTACTTCTTCCAGCAGATTCACTATCCTCTCTGATTTCTTTCTGACAGTTAGGCCCCAATTAAACCTGCAAACACTCAAAATGCACTCATTTTGTCTTGCAGGACCAGTTTCAAGAGAAGGAAAATTAACAAGCATATATTTTTCTGTAAGAGTTGCAAAATAAGAACATACCCACTTACCCAGTGTCATCAATATACTGAAAACTTTTCATCTGGCTGATGACATTTTTGTCACTCTTGAATTCCTCAGCAACACTCTCTGGTCCTTGAGTCAACAGGTGCTCAAGCACGATCAGGGAATTGTAAGAGACCCTCCAATTCTTCTTTTCAAATTTCAGGAACCTGTTTCAGATTTCTAACAGTCATTCATCCATGATGGGGAAATTGACCCCAAAGTAGGAAACATGTTCAGGAAAACAAAAGGGACCAGGAAAAACCTTTTATGCAGAATCTCCACAATCCTCCAATAATCATCTAGCTCAAAAGCAGCCCTTGAAATTGATCTGAGAGTTCTGGAATCTGGAGCCCATGGATTTCCACTAGTTGCCTCTTCTGTCATTCTGCAAATGGTAAAACACATCCACAAAGAGAAAAAAGAAAGATGTATCAGAAACCCTGGAACTAGTCTTGTTATGGAACAAATAAAAGGGTGATCATTGATCAAAATGACAAATCAAAATCTCACTGATGATGTCGTAAAAGAATTAGACTTACAGTTCTGCAGGGGTGACATCTGTTAGAGCTAATCTAGCAGTTTTGATTTTCTCCTTGAGGAAGAAAGAAGCTTGCTTTTTGAATTCATGGAACAAGGGCGTGCTCATTTTGCTGGTGCTAGTTTTGTTCAACGATCCTGGACATATCTAAACTTATTCCATTTGGGATGGCACAGAGTGAAGAAAAAAAAGGGAGAAGAGAAAGTGGTTTTGGTTTGAGTTACGACAAGTAAAAAAAGCTGAAGTTACAAGTTACAAATTATTCAACCAGACACCAAAATCAACACTATTAATTATCAAAATGACGTGAAACTGCGGCAATACTGATACCTCGAGGAAAAAATAATCAATCTAAACCGTACAGTGATTTATGAAAACAAAGTATGAGTGACTTTTGTGCTTGGACTTTGCATACACAAATTTAATTATTTTTTGCAGATTACGCTTTGTCAAGTTGCAATTACTCTAGTTTTTGATTTTTTTTTTCAGTATTTGAAATTACAAACGCGTACGTGAGAATAAGTCAACATCTTGGGGATTGTTGGGGTAGTTATATTTGAATTTTGAAATTGATTATTGTGAATAAGTCAAAGTTTAAAAGTTTTTCCCTCTTTCCAGAAGGGTTATCAGTACGTGGGTGCTGGTTTGCCAAACATTAATGTCAAAATCTTGACATTGTGGACCACAATACCACATTCATTTTCATATTTTTTTTTACATCATATGTTATTTATGATGAACATCTACATCGATTATTTAAACATAAGACCAATCTATCGTATATATCGTATATAAATGGATATAAATCTCATTTTATAAATTGAGTATTGTAAGGTTCAATTAGACATAAAGTCTATTTCTTAACATGATACTAAAGTTTTCTGTTAGAGTTTGTTTATCCAAACTCAAAATGTATATGTCTTTGCAAGAAAGGGTATATTGGATGTTCTATTTTATATCAATTAGGGATAAAACTAATTTACAGTATATTAATAGGTACAAATTACATTTTGAGGTTGAATTAGGTTTAACGTATGCTTCTTTGACTATTTATGTTATTTTGTTAATATTTTACGAGCTTAAGCCATGGACACAGCACCGTACTTTATATGGTGAAGGGGTTGAACGCAGGTTATGTCCAAATAAGCATGCTTCACGAGAGTTTCTGAGTTTTTTGGACATGGCAATTGAAGTGTTGAGAGGTCACAGTCAATGAGATATAGTTTATTGTGAGGATCCATTAGGGCATTGGAAATTTCGCCCAAATTGATTGAACAATGATTTCTCAGTTGTGGCGGCATCGAATGACACGTTCCTATTAATTTTATAACCCTAAAGACGGTCTTCTACTAAATTTCTCAGTTCTTGAATTGACTAGCATTACCAAATTATTGTTAGTTTTGGAACAAAATAGAGAAATTTCTGGTGAAACAACAAAAACATAATCAGCACTTTGCACTGAGCACCAATTGGTGGAGCCTGACGTAATTGCGTTATATACAATGGGTTATTATATTGCCTTCGTCTTATGTTTTTGTTATTTAACGTGACGTGTATTTTGAAAAATAATAATTTCATAAATTGACTTTTTTTAAATAATTGCATAAATTGACATTTTTTTAAAAATAAAAATCCTTGTTAAGAGTGGCAAAACACGAGTTAACTCAGGAAGGACAACGATGTTTTTTGACTGAATGTAACCAAGTACAATATAGGAAAGATTTTAGTGGGTGGTGATAACTTTATTTATGTGAAAAAAAAAATGTTATTGTAATCATACATATCTCACGTTAACTAAAAGATAAAACATAAAACGAATTTATAATATATAAATAAATATAAGATTAGATTAGATTTAATAACTCAGGTTTTTGAAAAAAAAAATTAGGTAATTACATTGTCCACGATACTGACCTAAAGTGTTTATTGATTCAAATGGTTAAATATTCTTTTTTATATTTAAATGGTTAAATATATTTTTTGTCATTCAAGTTTTAGTAAATTTTGATATTAGTTTCTCTTTGAAATTTTATTCCAATTTAGTTCTTTATTTTTAAAAATGCATAAATTTAGTCATTCTTACTAATTTTTGTTAAGTTTACTTGACATTTTAAACACATTGTATGATAATATTTGAATTAATATTGAAATGAAAATGTGTCAAACAGTGTAAATAATTCAAATACTATAATGAAATGTGCTTGAAACGTCAGATAAATTTAATACACAATTTGATTAAAATGATTAAATTTACATATTCTTAAAGATAAACTACTAACTCTAAGTTTCACTTGAGGATAAAAACCTATTTAACGCTTATCTAAAAACTAGCTATATTGGATCAGAAAGAAAGGAAAAATGAATTTATTTATTGAATTAATAGGATGAGTTATGGTGAGGGAGAGAGAATGCAATAAATTGGATTTATTGCAGATGGATGGTTTTCTTCTCCATCAAAATGAATGCATATGAAACAGTGACATGGAATTTAATGACACTTATAAAGTGACAGATAGTATTCATTTGGTGCGTATTTAATTCTCTCTTAAATGGTAGTTACCAGTTACTACAATTTTTAATTAATTTCCTACCTCGGTAGTATAAGTAGTAGTAGAAAGGTAGGAAATAGCACACCTACGTGTCTTTACAAGGATTACCAATCTTAATTATCAATTTCACTTATTTCAAAAATCAATAAAGGAGTAGGAAAAGAATGAAAAAGATAACAAAATTAAAGAAACTTTTTTCATTGCTATTTTTATCCTTGAAAAAACTATTTTAAAATATTTTTCGTGGAAATTGTATAAATTGACAGGCTTAGATGGTTGTTTTCAACCGTGTATTTCAATACATTATTTTTTTCAAAATTTTAAATATTAACCATTTTTATGAAATTACATTAATTTTAAAATTTCTGATATAAAAATAGTATTATAAAAAGTTTTTAGTTATCATTCTCTATATAGGAGTGGACTCAAAAGTGGCCACATTAAATTGCAAGACTAATCTTTTAAGGATCTAAAAAAACCAGTTAATAAGTAACTCCCTAAAATATTCAAAAAACTATTTGTGTCATACATTGTAAATTTGGTAAAATTAGGTCAGATATAATTCTTTCAGTTTTTAATATTAATTTTAATAACACTCAATATATATGACTTTTACCTTTTCTAGATACCAATTGTCATTCATAATTATTTATGCATTTTTATTTTTTTTTAATTTACATGTATTTTTAGTTCAAAACATAAATAGACAATACTTTTATTTAATGAAATCAAACACGGTTAAATTTTACTAGTACTATCACAAGAAATAAATCATGTACAAAATCTAAGATGATTATTGTATTTTCTTTTATGTTCATGTTTTAATAATAACTTATAAGGTAATTTAATTTATAAATTACAAAATATTTACCCCGTGGACCCTCTCCAATTGACATGGCCTTAAATTCCTAAACCACAAGGCATTATTACAAAAGTTTGATCATCACTTGAATTGTCGTTTGAGTAGGAGCAACCTGCAACGCGCAATTCAATTTTTGTCCCAGCTCATAAATTAACTATTGGGATGAGTGATTATATTATATCATACATATTTTTTGTGTGTTGCGTTGAAATTTTAAAATTGAAGTAATGTTTATAAAATAATGTAGAAAATAAACTACAGAGATATGAATTCGATATACTGTCAAAAGTTTAATAATGAATGGCTTTATTTAGAAACATAGCATTCAACCTTTTATTTATGCATAAGAAATTATTTGGTCAAAGATAGTTTTTGAATAGACTTGCGTACGGTGATAACTGCAGAAAATGGACTAATGCTTATTTTGGTGGAGATTGCTTACTTTCAATTCATGGTTCATTGAACCCTTTCGTGTGCAATTTGTAAGTGTCGTCAACGACTGAACCCTTGAATGGTGGAAAAAAGAAGAAGAAAGAAGAATTGAGGTCAAATTCTAAAATTCAAAGTTGATTGCGATAAACAGCGTGCCTAATACGAAATCGCACCACATGTTTCCCTTTTATCAGAAATGGGCAACAACAGAACAAAGCATCATCTGGTTTAAATTGGACACACGTAAGAGAGGGAGAAAAAAGACCCATTTGGGTGAAGGAATATCGCAACACCAAAAAACAAATGCCATATTGCAAATAGTGCTTGATCCACATCAAATTGAAAAGGCAAACAAAACCTGCATGAACCTTGGGGCCATGCTGTAGTAGGCATTTTGGAATATGTTGTATTGTTTTTTATGTTTTGAATGGAAAAAGATGCTGATGCACAGATAACTAGCCCTGCCATTTGCCAACCAGAGTTGCAGAAAGTGATGGAGGGGCCTAGTGCTTTCTGCACGACCAAAACATTGTTAAGGAATGACTTTTATTACAAAAATTACAATTTTATGTGAGTTATAATCAACAAAATCATCCAGCTTTTACAACTTTACAGTCCTCACCACCCACTTAATTGCACAGCTAAGTACTCTTCTCAGACCTTAGTTGTTGTTTTACAAAAAGGTGAGTAGGGAGGGGAAAAACAGCAAAAAGGATTCCTCACCCTTCGGCACTATATATAGATATAGATATATCTCATACCTCTCTCCCTTTCCATTTTTTTGGTATATGATAATATATATGGTTTTCATTTCAGTATACTTATTTATACACATGATCTCCATATTCTTCCTTCCAAAGAAATAACAATGATGGAAACATCATCATGGTAACGGCGCCTATCACCCTGTGGAATTTCGAGCAACTCGTGAAAGACCAACCCTGAAAATAAACATGCCAAAAACATCAGTTTGTAGAATCAAATTGTGAGATTTTTGAAGTGAAATTGTGGTTTGTTGTTGTTGTTGTTGTTATTAGTACCAGCTTTCTTTGCAGCACGAAATAACACTTCTTCAACCAAATGCTGAGCCGGGTCTCCCTCGGGTTGCAATGTGATGAAATGCTCAACTTCAGCCACTGCTTCTTCGTTTGACAAGTACTGATAGAGCCCATCGGAGCATAGAATCAAAAATTTGTCCTTTGGACCTAATCTGTGGTGTTTTAGATATGGTAGACAGCTGATGTAAGAAGAGTTTCCCACGTAGTCTATTCTAAACATCTCTAGAAGTGCGTTGTTCCACTTGGGCTGCAAAAGATTACCACCACAAATAAGAAAATGCAGAAGAATAGTGTCCATTTAGAGCATACAAAATGCTGCACACATTTCTAAAGATGCACTTCAATATTCCGCTTTCTGATAAGAGGAACTAAGTTACCAATGTGTGACTAATTTTTCACTCTGCGATCTAACTTGAGTATCACAACTAATACCAGTAATAACAATTTTATAAATCCTTATAATCCAAGGATCAGGCTAGTTATTGGATTAAGTAACCTTCTGTGGCAACAAAAAGAAATGTGGAAGAGGGTATAACTTGTTATAGCAATATATGAAAACCATTTCATTTGTTGTTGATTCCCTTGCCGTTCATGTTAAAGACACATATGAATAATTGAATACATTTGGATATATCAGTAAACAATAGGTACCAACCTGTTTGAGAAACCCGGCACCAAATGCTCGTGTAACCTTGAGAGAACCCTTAACACGGTCATTTACAACAGCACACGGATCATCCGGGTGCTCCTTTTTAATTCTCTGGATTTCCTGAAATAGAAAGCAGAAACTCCCAATAAAGACATGCAGCAAAACAAAAAACTGCTAAAAAAGGTAATCAAACAGAGGCAAACAACTTACTTCTTCAACACTAGTGCTATGATCTTTTGTGAGCTGAATCGCACTAAGACTTGGAACCAAGTTGGAGTTATCAACATCCCAAGATTCAAGATCATTCATCGTCTCCTCATTGATCCTCTCCAAGTCCTGTCTGATCTTGCCGAGCCAATAATCAGGCTCAGCCTTCTGAGCCAGCACAGCGCGGCTATCCCCCACATTCATGACGTAAACATCCTCCCCCTTCATCAACATCACAAGAACACAAGAACCCATCAAGGCAAGTTCAGGATTCTCCATCACCATCTTATCCGCAACATCAAGGTAAGACTCCTCAGTCTTCCTCAGAGCCCGTGAAAGAGCTTCCAAAACATCCGCATGATTAATAGAACTTGCTGCTCCACCACATCCTGATCGGCTTGAATTCAGTTGCTCCTTCAATCTCCGATCAAGCTCTAACCTCTCCCTGTCCCACTCACACTTCCACCTCCGTTGATTCTCCTCCCACTTATTCGCAGCACCTTTGTACTTGTTCCTCGAATTCCTACCTTTCTTACTAGTACTCTTATTACAGTTACTATTTTCATGTTCAACACAGTGAGAGCATGCATCTACTGCATCTGCAACGTCTGTGACATCCCGCAACACCTCCTCTTTAGGCGTCGAATTTTCCGGGGCAGACCCATCATCCCACAACAACCCTTTCAGCTCCTTGTGCACCGCCGTGTAGAGATTCGAGAGAAGGTAATCGGGAGCATCGGGTCCGTTGAAACCGTCATAGATCCCCACGAAAACCCATCCGTGTTCCTCAGACACAACAACATGGACACGATCTTCCCCTGCTTTCCCCTGAGCCCACTGAAGATTCTGACTCTCCATAGATTCATCGTCCTCCAAGCTCCCCTCACTGCTCAAATTCACACTCAGATTCTCATTATGCTTCTCCGCCGCAGCCACCATCCACTCCGGCTCCTTTACAACCACTCCTTTGATCGGAGCCACAATCGAGTTCTGCCCCCGAGAGAGAGTCTTCGAAATCGCCCTCTGCAAAACACGAATCCACCGACCCTTCCTCGTTCTCACTCTCAAACCCAATCCCAACCCTAAACCCATCCCTCCGTGCGAGAAGCTTCTCGGGAAATGATCCGATCCGTTTCCCTCCCTCTCCATCGGCCCCGAAAAAAGCCCACGATCGATGGGCCCCGACATGAACCCGCGCTCGATGGGGCCCGACATGAAACCCCTCTCCAGCGGGCCCGACCCCGGAAACCCACCACCGCCCAGGTTCCCCGAGAATGGCCCCGAGTTCACCAGGTTCCGCGGAATCGGTTGCAGAGGAAGCGACGCGAACGACGTTGAACTCTCGAAAGCCGCCGCTCGGTCTATGCAACCGTATGAGTACAAGTCCACGAACGCCGTCGATAACGGCGTGGATGTGTTAGCGCTCACCGAAGCGCCAGAGATTGTTCTGAACGTCGTTGTTTCCTCCGAGTGCACCTTCGATGACGATATCCGGGTCGGGTCGGGTCTAACGTAGCAGAAAGAGTGACCCAAACCCTCGTCCAGAGGCTCCGTTATTAAAATGGATATATCCTGCTTCCGACGTCCCCCACCGTTATTTCCGGTGAAGCACACCGTTAACTTCCCTATGCCGTTTCCCATCGGAACACAAAAACCACCAAAAAAGAAAAAAAAAATAACACAAGCTCTAACGTTTCTCTCGCTGTTACTCGCTACAAGACTCTGCTCATGGTGGATTGGTAGAGAAGATGAAGAACTTGAGACAGAGAGAGAGAAGAAGATGTGAGAAGAAAGAGAAGTTGAAGTTGAGATGAGATGAAGAGAGTTAGAGAGAGAGGGCGTTGACTTTGGAATAAAGTTTTTTTTTTAAATAAGAAAATGCACTTGCTTTTTTTGCTTGGTGATTTTATGCACAGAAGAAATTAAAAATTGGGGATTTTTTTGGAGTGGGGCGTTGACTATGTTGAAGATAAAGTAAAACTCAAAGGTTTATGTCCGGTTTTGCTATCTCGTTCAATGTTCGCGTACGTTTTGTTTGGAGCGTGGAGCGCACGCGCTGCGGCAAGTGGACGAGATTCGCGTGGGAGGGTCACGGATGGGAGCGATGAATGATTCTGATGGCGAGAGCGTTGTCGTGTTCGTTTGTTGTGTCTTGGGAGAAAAAATGGAGGGTGAAATTTAAATGAGGGTCATAAATTCTGGTTTAGAATCGAAAAGTCAACACGGGAAAAAAATGTTTTTAAAGCTGTTTTTTTTATCAAGATCTCGTAAAGCGTGACACGGGCGCCGTTGGATCAAGCGGAGGGTGTCGAAGACATGAAGGTTGACTGTCCACGTGTCTCTCTCCGATTGCTCTCGTCTGATAATTTGTCAACTTTAGGTTTCCCGAGAGCTCGTAATATATATATTTAATTTATTTGAAAAAAGAAAAAATAGAAATAAAAAAATGTCAAATATTTCGGCTTTTTGTTTTAATTGAAATGAGAAAAGGGTAATGTAGAGAGAGAAGGAAAAAAAGTTGGGTAACCTTAATTGAATGTGCTGGTGGGGTGGTTTGATATTAGTAATGCTGCCATCACTGCATAGCCTGAATATTTAGGTAATTTGACTAATGTTGATTTAAATGTAGCCCATTACTCCATTGACTTTTTTTGTAATTACAGATTGAATTCAATGTTCATATTTGGAATGTGTTTCATCATGTTTGGCTCTCAACCCATACTTTATTTGTTTATTGTATATGTAATGTTGCATTACAATTTCAAGACATTTTTTAATATTTGATAGTAGAGTGGATTATTAGCCTAGTTTTTAAAAGCTTTTCTGAGAGTGGACTTTTTAAGTACATAATGTAAACATATTTAGGTGCTTCCACGTCAACAATTAAATTCTGTAATGTAATTAAGTCTTATAGAAGAAAAAATGAACTTGACTTTTGCAATCTGCCAGAACATGGTTCTCAAGATTTTTCTTACTTTCAAAGTCATATAATTTGTCCTTCCCAGTTACACAATTCATGAAACGGGTTTTGGGATATGGTATATTCCACTAAAAATTTCTTCTTTTTTTAAGGATCTTGTTGTAAATATTTTAAATATAGTTTTACATAATACTTTTACTAAAAAATTATCAATTTTTTACTTGACTAAAATTTATCAATTATAAAAAGTACTTCTTACCTATCTTCTTTTATTTAATTTAACATCGGTTTTCGCGATTTCTAGATAAAATTCCGAGTTATACTTGCATTGGTTTATTATTATTATTATCATTACTATCATTGATTAGAAAGAAAAAGAGAAGGGTCTGAAATCGATTATAGTTTTGTTTTGACATTATATTCAAAACCGCGTGTCATGATTAGATTTTGCAGTGTAATTTTCACTGTAGAGGAAATTTATATTGAAGAGGCAATAAGGGTCATCAGTTTCTAATGATTTTTTTTCCACGATATTGGAGTATGAACTTAATTCATAAAATATATTAATTTATTTGTTTAAGATAATAAGTTTTGAGTTTTCTTTAAATTATTTAACTTTATCATTTTAATAAATATAAGATTTAGATTTATATTAAGATAATCGACAAAATCAAAATTTATAATTAATAAATAAAAACATGGATGAGGCCACCATAGTTTTTGCGTGAAAATTAAGTTTTCAATCTAATTTATAAACACTATACTTATCTAACATGTATTACTTGTACCGTTAACTGAACATATTATTTTAAATAACAAAAACTAAATATGTTTTAATTATTAATCGCATAAACGTAAAAATAAAATCTAGAAGTTTTAATGCCTATTTAAACATTTTCCTTTTAAATATTTGAGAATGTTAATTTCGTTGTATGTTTTTGAAAATAACATTTAAAAAAAATCAAAGCAAATATTTACTTACACTTTTATTATACATAAAAAAAATTGTTTAGTTTTCAGATTTAGATTTTTATTTTTACTTTTACTTTTTTTCTAGTTTTCTCAAATTTTGGAGTTACACACCTCTTCTTATTGAGAACTAATTTCCAATAATTAATTAACTAAAATTAACACCAAACCATTTAACTTGAGTTTTTCATTAATTGTTTGACATTTAATTTTTTTTTTTTAAATTTGCATGTTCTAATTATAATTTGTATTTCTGATTCTAAAATTAAATAAAAAATGAATGAAATTTTAATTTGAAAATTACATACAAATTACATTAAAAATGATTGCACTAAAAATCATATTTAATTTTATTTGTATAATTTAACTTAATTAATTAGTTGAATTGACTAATTACTTAAATTTGGATTTAAATTTTTAGTAAAGTACCGTTTTCACCCTCCGTTACGTTCTAATCTTATCTTCCATTTGGTACATTTCAATTTATTTCAATTCCTAAAACTTTAAATTACTTTTTATATGAAAAACATTAGAAATTAAATACAATTTACATACCTATTTATGAATTGACATAAGTTGTATACTATATCACAAAAACAATATTATAAAAATTTAAAATCTTTGATTTTAAAACCTAACCCTAAAATTTCCCCAGATCATTTTTTTTTTATCTTGCTTCAAAGTGTGTTATACCCAGTCAAGTTAATTAACTTTTGTTACACTTCAAACTAATAATATATACTACATTTGTTCCCTATCCATTTACTAATAAGTTAGTTCAAACTTTCACATCTTAAAGCACTTTTCAACAAGTTTTGACATAAGTATTAAGACATCAACACATGTTATGTTCGCTTCAAATCAAAAACATATTTATCTTGAAGCTCACAAAGAAAGAAAATTATAGCATGATACAAAGTTTTTGCCGTGATCTGTGAAAAAAAAAATGTTAACTTTCAATCCATATAGACAAAGTTTATTAGTTTACTTTTGCTACGAATAATCAAGATTTTTCAAAAACCATGATGAACATTGTGATGTGTCGGAAAATTGCGCACTAAAAATCAATATCTTCAAGTGAGAATTTTTTGGTAATATAAATTTGGGTTAAATATATTTTTTGTCTCTCAAGTTTCGATGAAATTTGAAATTAGTCATTTTTTAAAAATTTTGACCAATTTAATCATTCATTTTTAAAAATGCGAAAATTTAATCATTTTAACCAAATTTTGTTAAGTTTATTTAACGTTTCAATTACATTTTATAATAGTATTTGAATTATTTACACCTTTTGACACATTTTCGCTTCAGTGTTAACTCAGATATTATCATAAAATGTGTTTAAAATGTCAAATAAACTTAACAAAATTTGGTAAGAAAAACTAAATCCACGCATTTCTAAAGATGGAAGACTAAATTGGTATAAAGTTTCAAAAAGAGACTAATTCTAAAATTCACTGAAACTTGAGAGACAAAAAATATATTTAATCCTATAAATTTTTGAAAAAAAATTACAAACATTCTCGTGATACACCACTTACTTTAGATCCGATTCATCCAATAAGCTTATTGAATTGGGTTGATAATTTTAAAAACAACTCTTATTTTTATAATATTTTGTTCGTTACTCTCTTTTTTTTTTATATTAATCAATGTAGAATTTTAATAAATACTCAGATGAAAACCAACATGAAAAAATACTACTCACAAAAGCATTTACTGTTTACTGCATAGAATGAGAATAGATTACTTTGTTCTTTGAATAAATCCTGCGACCTAGAAGGAAGTCTGATTTGGCCGTAGTAATCTTCCGAAAATATACCAATTTGGTTGTAGATGGAACATATAAAATTCAGACACTTGTCAACTCATAAAAATCACTGTGTCTTATTACCAGACAAATCAAATAGACAAATAGTTTTAGGTAAGTGATTGCTTCCTAACTCCAATCCTAAATAATTTTTAAATGTAGGGTGCCAAATTCTCCCACGTATCTTACAATAACAACAAACTATTCTTGGAATAAAATGTTTCACATTCTTTTAAATATTACTAAACACTGCACAAATCAACTGTTAAACAGATGAATTCATATAAAAAAAGAAAAACATTAGAAAGAAATTCAATGCCATCATCATTGATTATTTGCAAGTGGCAAGACCTTTCCCTGCCACCTTCTCCACAATCCATCTGCATGACCCACCTACCCTTTTTCTCTTTTGTCTTTTTATCAACAGTTGCACAAACATGGTCGATTCAACAACCAAAAAAAAATCTAAATCTGTACTGTGATCAACAAGTTAAAAGTCATGAGTTAATGTTGGCTTCTCTCAAACGAGTTTAAAGCTGTTAGAATTTTAAAACAAACCAAGGAATGAGTTACTTCGGAAGTAAAATTCACATAGCATGATTCCTTGCCTCTTGAACTTATTGCATTACTTGTTATCATATCGTTATCGCACTATTAATTAATATTTAGTTTCATACTTAATAATATTTAATAATATATCTAATAAGTCACACATCTTTTAGAGTGAAGATCAAACACAGTTTAAATAATTCTTCTTTCTTTCACTCTCTAAGACGTCTTTAAGAACAAGACTTGTTGAAAGTCCAACATCGACTAAATATAAGGACAATTCACAATATATAAGTAAGTACAATCCTCACCTTATAAGCCGGTTTTGTGAGGTTGAGTTAGGCTTAAAACTCACTTCTAACATGGTATCAAAGGTTAGAGCCTATTCTAGTGAATTTTTTTGGACCTTTTGTTCCACCCGATATCGAGATGACGGTTTTGTGGAGTTAAGTTAGGTTTAAAACTCACTTTTGATAAAAGTTAGACCCTATCCTAACAAATTTTCTTGAACATTCTGTTCTACCCGATATCGAAACAGTTTTGTAAAATTGAGTTAAACTTAACACACTTCTAACAAAATCGTGATCGAGTTTTATGTGAGAACAACTCCTAACTCTCGACTAAAATTAGTGTGAAAATATATATATATATATATATATATATATATATATATATATATATATATATATATAAAATCTCATAAACGATTTTATAATATGTAAAATGCAAATTTCATTTTATATACTAATTTTATAAGATTGAATCTAAAGTTCAATTTTTGGGGAAAAAAAATACTGTGGTAGTTCATATTCGTTTTGATAATGATATCACAATCCTTATACATGAGTATTAAATTTGAATGCCAGATATTATATGCCTCAAAAAACTGAACAAGTTGCGCATGCAAACGATGTTTAATTGGAAGAACAATGGCAATTGGAATTTTTTTAAACTTGTCTAGAAGAAACACTATGGGCTAAGACATTGAGTCAGCTGCTTGGTGAAAGGAATGTTAATAATTATTATAATCTAGCTTTGGATCCTTAAACTTGACTTCAATTTAATATTATTATTATTATATGCTATTAAAAATTGTTCCACTTGAGAGAATTTCAGACTCCAACCATTGCTGTCATTCTACCTTTTTTTTTCAGAAAGAAAGAAAAAAACATAATTAAGGTTAGTGCGATGTCTCTTATTACATGGTGGACCTTTTTGGTTCTCTACCCAAAACAATTTGGTTTGCATCCTAATGCTCTCCACTTCAACCATTATGTCTAATATGGATTCATGCTTAATTATCTTTCACATTCTTCTTCTTTTTTTATTGCAATGTCAGTATTTGCTTTCCCTACAGCACTAAAATATGATTACCCTTGGTAAAACCCTAAAGTAATTTAAATAGTTAATCATGATTTGCTCAGAACTCAAGAGATATATATATATATATATATATATATATATATATATATATATATATATATTTTTTTTTTTTTTTTAATTTAATTTTTCTTGAGCATTAAAATGCAATTGATTAATGCGTTGAACACAATTCGATATATAATAACCACTTTTCATTAGTCAAATTATCTTCATTCTCTCACCTTCTTTCCATAGCCATAGATTGGTCTATTCAGGATTTTTGTTTAGAGGCCAAAATCTCCAAAACTTATCTAGGTGTCAAATAATGTTGGATCCAAGATTTATAAACTTCAATTTCAAGATTTCTTTAGTGGATTTTTTTTTTTTTTTTTACTTAAAAGTTTTGAAAACACCGTTTGTCTTGAAGAAAATCATTGTCTTCTGCATGAATATAATATTTACAACTGCATCATTTATATAGATTTTATATTGTTGTAAAAAGTTTGGATTGTTTGTTGCGTTTAATAAACTTACATGTAGAAGTATCATCAATTTTTTTTTTTAATCTTTTGTATAAAACAATTTTTGCAAAATTTTTTTATAAAAAATATTTTATAATTTTATAATTTTATAAAAAATAACTATCCACGCATAAATTAAAACTTGACTCTTTCTCCCTATACATACATAAATTTCAAAATTATGCTTTAAGAGAGTTGACCTCTTTTTCATGGTTCACAAAAACGTTTACCAATTTTAAAGGACAAGAAATCAAATGCCAAAGTTGAAAGTCTAGACATCTGAATACCAGTACCTGGACTTATTGTTAGCTGAATTTTCTTTGTTCTACACTAAACAAGCTTTTTTCTTTTTAAATAATTTTACATATATTTTACTTCACTCTTTCTTTTTATTTTATTTTTGTTAAAAACAAACTCCTAAATGGTTCAAAAAATTGATTTTCAAGTTATCGCATTATATTTTTTTTATACAAGTTCTCATTTAATACACAAATAATATTCAGAATCCAAATTAAATTGTATTGTCCAGTGATTACAGGCATTGAACTACCGTGGTCATCAAAGAAATGTATTCTTATTAAGTATTTTATTTTAATTATTTTTAATTTATTATTTTAATTATCATTAAATCATTTGTTTTAATTTTTTTTAATAATGTGATATAATGATCTAATCGTAATTGAAATAATAAATTAAAAATGGATAAAAAATAAGTTCGATTATTCCAAAGTGATTTTAAAAGTTCATTTTGTGAACAGACATTGGAAATTGTGTTTGATGGTTGAATGGGCAAAGAGAATGTCGGAAGTTCAAAATTTGAAAGTCAAGAAAACTGTGTGATGTGCCAAAGAAAACACAACTAGAAATAGAAAGAGCAATAGGAAAGAGTGTTGAGAGAAAAAGATGAAGATAGAATGAAGAAGTTATAGTGAGAAAGAGAGATATTTTATTATTAGAATGCCAGCCATTGAGCATACACAATCCATGAGATTTGACCATATTAGGCAATAGCTACCCACCATCGTCATTGTCAATCTCAATCTCATTCTCATTAGCTTCAACAATTACAATTACGCGTTTTCTCTCTCATTTCATTCTATCTATATGCCATCAACAACTTTCACACTACCATTTCAATGTTTCTTCCATCATTTGTGTCACCCTCTCAAATAGTAAATTCTTAACTTCATTCAAGGGAACAAAGGTAGAGAAAATGCTCTTTTTTTTTTTGGAGGGCACACTTCCATTTTGCCAAGCCATTCATGGATCTAGGGTTTACTAAGGTTGGACTTATTGCTGTTTTTTAGTTGCATCATAGGGATCATCTTTAGATATAGGTTAAAAAAAGTAGGATTGTTATTGGGTTAATATAGCCTACATTTTTTAAAGGAATGGATAAATATACAAATCGTCACTTATATATTTGTTTAATTCTAATGTAATAAAATGTAGTTATTAAAATTGCGGGTATCAAAATGAATTAACTCAGTTCATATGAATTGACTCATTACTGATATGTTTGTTTCGGGTGAAGTAATGTGTACCAAGATTGATTTGCGGATGTTTGGCATGTTTGTTTGTAGAGAGATTAGGTGAATTGCCAGCGTGAAAATGTGACTTACCACTCTCCTAAAAAATGTGAATAATGGAAGAAAAAATGAGCTCATACCGGTGCATCTATGTATATGTCCCTAAGAACTTAAGAATTCCCTAAATTTGTTTTTTTTTTTGGCTTTACGACCAACTAATGAGAAAAGTAATATTACTTTAATTTAATTCTTTATGATAACTTTTTTCAATTTAAATAAAAAATTAAATTTCATTTTAACATAATTTATACCAATTACTTTTAAATTTACAACGCAATTTCTCTCAAGAGTATTTTAATAAACATCTAATATTATCCATTATAACATTTTTTTTAGTATATTATACTGATGACATCATAGACAAACTTTCATTATCTCTCACTTAATCTAAACAACCCCGACTTTACCCCATTTTCCTCCCATTCAAATCCATTCTTCCAAATTCATCTTTTAATACAAACACACCAAGTTAAAATAGAAACAAGTCAGCTTAACTCGACTCTTTCTTTAATAAATTAAAAATTTTGTATCTCAACTTGACTGATCACAAGTTATGAGTTCGATGGATTGACTCATTTAATGATGATTTGTTATTCTAATTTATTTTATATATTTATCGTAACACAGTAAAAGTGGATTGACTAATTTTTTTTATAGTATTATAATCAATATATTCACTTATTTAGTCGAACATTATTATAAAGACACCAGTTAAAAATTAAGATGTCAACGACAAATAAATAAAATAAATATTTAAACTATTCAAATATTATTAAACAATATTCTACTATTTAACTAAAAGTAATAAAAATTATAACAAAAAAATGGTAAAAAGCAATATTGTTGTTAGTGAGTTATAGATTAATACATTTAACTTACTCCAATCCATTTAACCTAAGAATCAAGTTAATCAAGTCTAATTTGATACACATTAAAAAAAATCTATCTCGTTTGATCTCATTTTGATATTTTTACTTAAAATGAATGGATAAAATTATCTTATTTTTAGTGAAAAAGGCGGAAAAGAAGATGGAATATGTGAGAATTGTAAGAAATTTTATACATGTAAAGAGTGTTAAAAAATTTTCTTCTCTTATTATATATTTAATTGAGAAACTAAATGAAACAAATTAAAATTTGACCGAGAGCTGTGTTTTCTAACCATGATACGACAAAAATAGTATACTCAGTGGTACAAAGATGGTAAAAAGCAGAGGAGTTGATTTAGTAATATTAGAAGTTAATTTTATTGTTGATAATAATAAAAGGAGTAGCAAAATGTAAAACAATATAGTGTGCAAATGAGAATATATGGAAAATAAATTATGAGAATATGACAAGTGTCACCTGATATAGTTTTCTTGCACAGCTGGAATTTTACTTCTGATTGATTACTATTATAAATATAAATTTTTTTTATTTAAAAAGTATTAAGAGCAAATGAAATTGATTGTATATACTCATTGATTTATATTTCTGCGTAAGTAACTAATACTGTCGGGTCTAAAATGGATTTTTGTCCAAGTTTTTAGGCTTTAAAATAAGGGTTTCTCTTCGTGCACCCCCAATTTTTCTTTCTGCACCTCTAAATTTGATTGTAAAGACCGTTATATTCTTAAAAAAATAAAAATAAATTATAAATTAAATATTTCTCCAACTTGCACTTCCATAAATGAAATTCGGTATCCCAGTTTCTGAAAGCCGGTAACACCGATTTCTGAAAGTCGGTAACACTGGATTCTAAAAGCTGGTAATCCCAATTTTTGTTTTTAATTCTTTTTATATATTTTTATATATTTTAAAATTATATTTATATGTAATTATATTATTTATATTAAGTTTAAGAAAATTTATAATAAATTTATTTATATATTTTTTAGTTATATATCTTTATTGTTTAAAAATAAAAATTAATTTGATGGATGTTGGTTGATAAAAGCGATTAAGGTTCTATCTCTGGTCATAATAAATTATTTCTCAATAAGTCATCAAGAAAGTATTAAAGTAAAAACGAAAAGTAAGTAAATAAATGGTTATCCTAATATTTATCATAAATCATTAATATTTTATTATGATTTATGTATCTTAAATTTATGATTCTCCTATAATATTTCTTCCAAATTAAGTTTTACCCAAATTAGTATGAACCCTAATTATGATTTTATGAATTCTTTTATCAAATTGGCATGAACCTTAATTATATTTTTACTCAAATTAGTACAACCTTAAATTATGAAATTTAAAGGTTGTTGTGTTTTCTGCTCTAATGATAAAATTTATGGATATATCTTAGGTTGCATTTCAAATTTTGCTACACATAATGAATTAGTTGGATAACCTTGATTTGGAATAAAAATATAGAATATTTCTGTTGCGTGAATTCAATGATTTAGAAATATTAAAAACTGAATACGTGAATCATTCTATAAAAATGGTTTAAAATGGTTTAAGTAAAGAAAATGAAAAACTTTTTATTTAACTAGAAATTTAATTTATATATAAAAAAATTAAATTTGGCACCCCTAAAATTTTTATTTATATTTCACTACTGTTCGTATCTTGAAAATCAATAAAATCGGATTCTGAAAGCCGGTAACACCTAGTTCTGAAAGCCGATAACCACAAACCAAAAGAGTAACAGTGGAATTATAAAAAGGTTGGGGGTGTAGGAAGAAAAATTGGGAGTGCAGGAAGAAAAACCCTAAAATAATATTGTCCCAAAAATAATTCTGGATTAAGCGGCTTCAACAAAGGCGTTACGATTTTACTTCTTGCACCCCTACATTTCTTCGAGCACGTATCAAAATGTGGAAATGACCATTTGTACTGCAAAAAAGTGATTTTAGATTACAAATTCCAAAAATTTGCCAGAATTAACTTCTTAGAATTTCAAAGCAGTATTTCTGAAACAAGATTTTCGGAACATGATTTTCGAAACAGAATATACAAAGCGCATAAATTTTTTTTTAATTTTTTTTTTCAAATAAGAATGTCGAGAAAAGCTTTCTAGAACTTACAAAAATATCTTCGAGAATAAGTTTTCCAAAGTATTTGTACATGAAATATGTTTCGAGAAGTGTTTTCCAAAATTCAGAAAATAGTTTTTGAAATGAGTTTTTTTCTGCACTTTTTCTCTTCTTCTTCCGCAATCTCCCTCCCTTTTCTTCTCCAGTATTCTACCTCTCTTCTTTTTTTCAAGGCGATAAAGAATGTTTGACTTTTTTCATATTTTTCCTATTACTGTAGAATGTACTTTCCCGAATCAGATTTATAAACTTAAGAATTACAAGCTCTAAAACTAACTGGTAAATTCGCAGAATAAATCTTTATTTTATATAGTTAAAATTCATAATAACTTTTTTTTTATCAATATGTAATTATTGTATCATGATTAATATTTTTAACAAATATTTTTTAACGTGAAATTATGTCTTATATTTATGTAAAAAAATTATACCGTGATATTTTTTATTTTAGTTATTGATAGACTTTTTTAAAATATCAAATTTAATTTTAAACTGTTGATATTAAAAAATATGTCAGAATTTAAAATATCGTAGAAATATTCTCATGAATAAAAGTCTTACAAACCCTTTCTTCAAACAAAAATGTTACCAAAAAATATTTTATTCAAGAGTATGCGTCTAATTTGTCCATTAGTTTAGACTAAAAAAAATATGTAATTAGTCTATTATATATATATATATTATAAATAAATAAAGGAATTAAAGTACATTTATTGGATGTATGCTTAAATATTATTATCATGCGGTATTGAAATCTTTTAAAAAACAATTGATTCGTGTTTTTTTAGTAAAAAAAAATGTAACCTGGTACCCTTAGTCTCTTAGAAAGAAAAACATAAAAAACAAAAACAA
>Ga0214543_1002251_pt1 | contig 38014 bp, 23 predicted proteins | sample CNSS2metaG_FD_160094 | JGI IMG/M metagenome (GOLD analysis project Ga0214543, IMG submission 160094) | Root nodule microbial communities from cowpea collected in UCLA plant growth center, Los Angeles, California, USA - CNSS2 | ecosystem: Host-associated > Plants > Roots > Nodule | place: USA...
ATATATATATATATATATATATATATATATATATATATATATATATATATATATATATATATATATATTATATATATATATATATATATATATATATATATATATATATATATATATATATATATATATATATACATATATATACATATATATATATATGTATATATACATGTATATATACATATATGTATATATACATGTATATATATATATATATACATATATATATACATATATATATATATATATATATATATATATATATATATATATATATATATATATATATATATATATATATATATATATATATATATATATATATACATATATATATATATATATATATATATATATATATATATATATATATATATACATATACATATATATATATATATATATATATATATAAGGTAAAGTTGAGCGGGTACGGGTATCCATGGGTACGGATACTATGATACTCGTACCCGCTCCGTTAATATGCGGGTATCAAAAATACCCATATCCGCGGGTAACGGATATCCATTTTTAATATCCATTTTCTACCCGTTGCGGGTTTTATCTGCGGATACCCACGGGTACGGATTTTTTTGACATCCCTAGTGTTAAGGAATATAAGTAGAAGAAATTAATCCTAAGTTCGTTGAGTACAACAAAAATGTTAAAATTACGTACCAACAAATATTTTCTTATTTATCCTTTATCCTTTATTTTAAATTATCTGCAAGTAATTTCAATATTTCTTTATTTTCATGCTAGTTATGTCCCTTTATTATAAAGAAATTTGCAAATTTGGTCTTTTTACGGACTCCTTCTATTTAAAATATTCACATCCACGTTTTTATTAAGCATTTGGAAGTTTGTAACATATTTAAAATCATAAATCTATTGGAGTTGTTTGAAGAAGAAAATACGAACTATGTTCATAACTTATGTGAATTTGATATTTAGGTTGATGAGTTGAGAAGAATGTGTAAAACCAAAAAACTAAAGACTTAATTTGTAAACATGTAAAATATAAAAGAGAACACTTAGAGAGAGAAAGAGAAAAAGTTAATTGACAGACCATATCTATTTACTTCTAAAAGTAATGAAACTTAATTTGATAAAAAGAAAAAAAAAGAAACTCAAATGACTGAAACTTCACATAATTTAAGTTGAAAGATCTAAAAGAAATATTTAACCTTAAAACCAAGATGAGTCAACAAATAAAATTAATTTTATAAATTAAAGTAATAATTGAATTAAAGCAAGTCAATGATTAAAGTATTGTTGAGAAAGGAGAGAAAGAGAATATAAAAGGAAAGAAAAACATGTTACTTTATTTTGGATGTGAACTTAACTTTGAGGCAATTGAGCGGCAACTATTCCTTTGTCAGTTCCACTAAAACCGTAACTCTAATACTTTCATCTTTGGTTGCTCCAGACACTCTCGTTAATCATGGATCCAACTTTTATAGATATATAATATTTTTAAATTGCTATATTATTAATATAGACAATATGTTTGATCTATAAAATAGGAGAAAAGTAATATAATATTAATAAAGTACAGTTATTTATTTACAAACTAATTATGTATAGGGAAAGCTAACGCATTATATAGTGGTTTAGATACTTTATTATTTATATGGAATTATTATAATGGTGTATTTTATTTGGACATTTAAAATAATATTTTTAATTATTTGAAATTAGGTTACCTTTTTAAAATAACTTTTATGCATATACGTTGATTTTTTTGTTTGACGGGTCTTCACATATTTGTATTATCTAATTTCTTTTATATTTTATTTGATTTTCATCCGCTTACTCTTAAAATTTCATTAGATTTTACCAAGTTTTAACATATTTGTATTTAGCATTTTTTTATTGTGTTTAAGCTTTATGCTTATATAATTTACCTTTAGATTGTATTTACATGACGAGGATAGTGAGGATATTGAAATCGAGAGATTGAAAGAGAGTGTCAAGATAAATATATTGAATGTAGGGGTTGGTCGATACCATCTTGATCCAAAGAGGTGGGATTGACCGGTGTCATCTCGGTCCAACCAAGACATATGAACGGTTGGCACCATCCCGACTCAATTGGTAGACGCTGAAGGATGACCTCTTTGCACAACAGCCCAACAAAGCATGATTGGGACATTGGCAAGACAAGAAGGCCGGGAACATCCCGGTCCAGTTGGCAGTTGGCAGTTGGCCGTGTATATCCCAGCCCAATAAAACTATGGATGGAAAATGAAACTGTTTTGTAGAGGTGCAGAGAAGCAACGCGTAGTCTTATTAAATAAGGGAAGAGTCGGTGTTTGGCGAAGTACAGACGAACAAATCTCATAATAGAAAGAACTGATCTTTAACAAAAGTACAGACGAACAAATCTCAGAATGAAAAGAGCTGATCTTTGACAAAAGTACAACCGAACAAATCTCAGAATGGAAAGATTTGATCTTTAACAAAGGCACAAACAAACAATCTCGTTCAAAAAAGGAGATAGTTTATCTTTGACAAAATGCAGACACACAATTTCAGTCAATAAGGAAATAACTGATGCGTACAACCTTATTCAGAAAGAGAAAGAATTGATCCTCGAATACAAATGGCCCGCAAATAACAATAGCAGGTCTGTTAAGAAATTAGTATAAATCAAGGCCTAGTGAACACGTAAAGGTATGATTTTCTCACTTTACTACATACACCACATATTGAATCACTATTTGACTTGAGCGTTGGAGTGCCTGCAGGTACCCGCACCCTCGGAGTTCATACGACAGGCATATCCAGGAGGAGTACGGAGAAGAACAGAAGGAGGTTTGACACAGAGGATTCTTGTGATCGTCTGGTTCCATACTAAAATAGTATCGATCAAGTACATTGAAAGAGAAAGATATCAAGAACAAAAATAAGAAAGAGATGATTACGCGGGAAATCAAAAAAGGAGAATCATAATGAAAATGGAATTGAGGTAAAGCTAACAAGCGGAAAGTGAGGAATGATTGAGAATTCAAGAAATGCATAGAGAAAGATGTTTGCTAGAAAAAATCGAGAAGATGGACAACACCGGATGAAAAGGGAAATTTATATAAGATAACTATTCTAAAACATGGACTTGATAAGCATGACGGACACAACATGAGCCATTTTTGAAGTGGTTTTTACAATTTATGTAAAAAATTATTTTATTTTGGCTTAACTATCATAAAATGATAGAAAATATAAATAGTCTATTAATGTACAAAAAATGGGTGTGATAAATTGCGATTACAATTAAAACACTCTAAGAATGTCGCGAACAAGAAAAATTACAAATCCATGTTGTTGAAATTTTGGTCACCACTTTTGTAGATTTTCTTTACCAATTTGTGTTTTCTCATTAGTAATTTAGTTTCCTTGTGATTTATATTCTTGAACTTTACATTTTCGGTTTGTCAAGCAATTTCACACCAACATATCTTCATCTTCTTCATTCTTATCTTGTACATTCATTCTCCAACATTTCATCTTTGTATAAAAACACACAAAAAAAAATGACTATTGTGAAGAAATGTATAAATTCCTAATTGAAATTCACATTAAAAGATAATTCAATAAGTTCAACACGTTTATGAAATTGATTCATATAAATGATTTAGATATCAATTTTATTTTAATTGTAAAATCTTAAATCAACGCATCCTAATTCAAATTGAAAAATACTTTGTTAATTCAACTAACCAAGAATCCACGTGAAGTTAATTTACTAAAAAAAAAACAAATTAAACAAATATCAAACCAAAATCCTCTATAAACACTATATTTATGTAATTTAACTAAGTACCTTTTAAACTAAGTCTATATCTTCTTTCAAAGGTATTGGCACTTCCTTTATTATTGAAAAACTATCAACAAAATTTTGGTAAAAGTCATCATTTGCAACAAATGTGCCTTTGTTGTGTATAATGATGACGGTTAGCAAATTCAAGTTTATTATTTGCACTTTCTTATATTTTACACAACATGCAAAAATTACATACATATAATGAAATTACTTAGAAATTGGTTATCTAAAAACAAATATTTAACCTAAAGTTTCCATCATTATGAGGTCGTATATAATGCATACATGTTTTATCTATGCGTGTTTACGAAGACAGAAAGAGTAAGAGAAATAAATGCAGATAAGTTAAAAATTTGACACGTGAATTTATAAAAATCGAGATAAAGTTTAAAAATCACACTTAAATTAATAAAAATCTAAACGTGCAACTGTCCACACTGAATTGTAAAGAAAAGTAAGGAAATAAGTTTAAAACTATTAAAGAAAAATGTAATCTATTAATTAAAAATATAATAAAATATTTAAATTTTATTATAACATAATAAATCATTCAAAAAACATAAATAATAATTATATATTTAATTTAATATAAATTTATTCTGAAATATAAGTTCTTTATTTATTAAGATTGTATAATAACTCTTATTTAATTTTAAGTTTATTTTATCTTTAATTTACATTTTCAAAATTTATATTTACATTAAATTATTTTTAAAATTTTATTTTATAAAATAGTGTTCAAATATATTAATGTAAAATTAAATTTACTACTAACTTCCCATTCATTTTCAACTTTCTTTTGATCTAAATAACTCTACTCTTTAGTCTCTTTTCCTTCTTTTTTTTTTCTCTCCTTCAGATCCTTTTTTAATAAAAAAAAAAGAAAAGAAAAGTGCAAGTACTTCAACTAGAACAAGAAAAAAACATTATCCATGAATGTTACAAATAGGGCCGGATAACAACAAAATTTGTACCCAAAAATATTTTTGGATAAAATTTATAACAGATACTAAAAAAATATCTTTAATGGATATATGTCAATAATGAATACAATATTTAATAACTTATTTGTTTATATAATAAGAAGTATATTTATCATGGTATCTTACTTATGGATATCTCCATAATAATTTATATTTATATATAAAGAAGATTATTTTTTTTGGAAACCTTTTTCCTTCTTCTAATTTTACCTTTTAAATAATTGTTATTTTAAATTAAAATAACTGTATTTTCATTTTTACCCTTTAAATAAGTTAATCTAAATTTAACTATTATATAAATTAAAATAATTATTTTACTATTTTATCCTTTTTAATAATTATTTTTCTAAATTCAAATAATTATTTATAATAAAAAAACTATTTAATAATAAAAAAATATACAAATTATTTATTTTCATAACTATTTTTAGTAAAATTATTTTATAGTTTAACAAATATTTGTTAGAATAAAAATAATGATCACACATGCCCCATACACATGATTCTACTAATTATCAGTAAATTTTATTTATGTTTTTTTTTTTAATTTAAGTGATCAAAATAAAACTATTCATAAAAAATAAATTAATCATAAAATAATAGTTTAAAATTTGATTTACATCCTAAACTTCAGATATTTTTACCTTTTTCTATTTAAATTTAAATATGAAAATTATTTTTTAAATAATTATTTTTAAATTTATATTTTGGTAAAACTTATTTAATTTAACCACAAATTTATATTTTGGTAAAACTTATTTAATTTATAGATAATTTAATTTAAATTATAATTAAAAACTCAACTTTTTATCTAAATTTATATTTTAAAGATTTATTTTAAAATAATTTTATTTAAAATTAAATATATCTGCTAATAAAACAGACAAGACACAAAAATTTGATATAAAATAAACAATGAATAAAAATGCTAGTTTGACAAAAAAAATCATGACAAACTTTAATAATAAAGTTTGGTTTTTACATTAAGATACTGTTATTTTACTTTTTATTTTTAACTTTCTTTTAAAAGTTTTTCACTCGAGTCAGAAAAAAAAAAGACAAAAAGTTGTCTAACTTTGTTAAAAATATTTTTGTCAAAATAACATTCCCCATAATGAATAGATGGTATCCATACTCGAATATTTTACCGTCCTAATTTAAAGCATATTCGTTTCCACTTCTATCTTCTTTAAGAATATAGATTGAAATGTTTCAGGATTTTAACCACAAATGGAAGGAAAAAGCTTACACTCACATCATATCAGATTCTATAATTGGAATTTGATTAAAAATCTTTATTCTTATTCCTTCTTTTAACACAAGTGGGAAGGAATATCTGTTTTTGCCCACAAATGAGGAGAAAATGAAAGTGCAGTGCAGTGCAGGGAAACTCACACTGTCACATATAATGAATATAATCAGAGGAAATAAAAGAGTAAAATAAAATTTCCAAACAATCTAATTTAATATTCATCAACTTAAACTTTACCTCATTAAACAAGTTAGCACAAAGTTATTTCACTTTACATGTGATTTTGAGTTCCATATATGCGACTCTCATAAATACTTAAATTATATTTATGTCTCTATCACCATTTCTATTCAATATTCCTTTTAAAAAAAATATTCTGCATAATATCACGATTGGTTTTATTATATAGTTGAGGTAGCTTTACACGTAGATTATTTCTGTTCTGTGACACATCATCACATGCATAAAGTTACCTCAGTCTCAGATTTAAACAATTCTCAACATGTGAAACATGTTCAGTGTCTTTTGTCCTTGTAATGAGGTAATAAAGGTGATTCGGGTACCAAATTGTTGCCTCACTGAATATCTGAATATTAGAGTTATAAAGAAGGACTAAAAAATACGAGTTAATTTTACTTATCATGAATTTGGATCTAATTTGGTTAAAAAATTTTATAAATTTTAATATGAATTAATTTTTAATTTGGTTTATCTAAAATCTGACTCACTTGAGTTGAATATGTGATGAGCTAGGTTAGTTTATCAACTTGTAAATAAAAAGTCATATAAATATTATTATTATGTTCGACTTTGTATTTGGATATGCTTAGGTTGGTCTTTTAGCCAACACATTGATATTTTAGTGATTTTGGTTTGTAGTTGGAATTTAACATCCTTTTGGATTGCATTTGGATCCTATTCAAGTTATTATAATTTAGTTTTTTTTTTTAGATTGAAGAAAACAATTGTATTCTTTTTAATTAAGTGAGCCAATGAGTCAACCCCTCTAATCCACCAATTCGTGTGGGTCAAGTCGGGTTCACAATTTTTTTGCTGTTATTAAATGAGTCGGATTAGGTTGACTCACTAAGTGACCAACCCGTGATGGATCGAGCCAGACCGGATCAGATTACCCGTTTTGACAACTCTATTGAATATAATAGAAAACTTAGTTAGGCTTTTTTTTTCTGAGATAAACCACATTTTGTCCTTTATTTTTTGTTTTTGTTTTTGTTTTTTTTTACTTTTAATCTCAGTTAAAGTGGTAAAAAAGGATTTGGCAAAATGAAAATCTCATGAATAGAGTACATTAAACTGAGTTTTCTTTTAAGCAATGTGATTTAAATTTGAAAAATAAGTCATATTTTTAACTTTTTCATTTCAAATTAATTTTATTATTATTTAAAATTATTGTACATTATAAGTGTACTTATCTAATCATCAACGTCGGAGCACCGTAGGGGTTGGGAGGGGTCATGGCATCCCAAAGATTTTTGATTTTTTTTTTAAATTATATACATTTTGAAAGTTTTGAATTTTTTTTTAAAAAATTTAAATTATAGGTAGTATATTTTATAAATGGATGAAAATTAAATTGTTTCTCTTTTTATTTCTTTTATAAAATATAACCAATTAATGTTAATAGATAATAAAACATAAAATTAAATATATAAAGAATAGAAATATTTAGGTTTAATTAATCTTTTGGTCACTATTTTCATCTAAAAATATCAGTTGATCATCAAGTTTTTGTTAGTCCCAATTTAATCTCGACTTTTGAAAAATTAATGCAATTTGGTCATTATTGTTAAATTTATTGAAGCGGATGAACGATTTTCATCAAGATTGATAGTGAGATTATGTTAATTACACCAACAAAACAAAACAATCTTTATTTACAACTTTAATTTTAATGAAAAAACATTGATTCATTTCAAGAAATTTAATAAAAATAACCAAATTGCAACAATTTTTCAAAATTCAAAACCAAATTGAAACTAAACAAAATTGGAGGACCAACTTAATATTTTTGAACTAAAACAAGAACAAAAAGAATAATTAAGTCAAATATTTATTAAGATATTTTTTATGTCCTTTCTTGTTGTCTTGTTAGTTTTACAAAAATTGTACTCATCTCTCACGGTCATATCTTTTTTAAGAGAAAAGGTAATTATTTTTTCTCTCATTTCTCATTTATCTTATTTCTTTTTTGAAGAAAAGAAAAGTAATTATCTTTTATCTTACTTGATAATGAAATATTAATTTAATAGTTAACATTGTTTCTTTTATCTCATGAGCCTTTAGTATATTCATTTTTTATGAATATAGAAGAAAAAACAATGTATTATATGTTTTTTCATAACCAATTTTTAATTGTGACTTAACTATACTATATTTTTCCTTTAATATTTACGCTTCTCAAATTTTTTTATTAATGTATGATAAATTATTTTTAATATTATTTTAAAAATTAGGTATATTGATTAAGAATAAAATAATAGATTTATTATTCAAAAGTGGTAAAAGTGAAGCTATTCGTAAAAATAGAAACAAGATAGATTATATTTTTCACAACATTATACCAAAGATCAAATTATTCCGTTAAAGGAACCAATTTTTAAAGGGTTAAATATATTTTTAGTCCCTCAAATTTTAGTGAAATTATATTATTTTGGTCTTTTCAAAACTTATGGTTAAGATCCACTATTGCTGACCATCAATTTAATATAATGATATAACGTATCAAGACCCAACATATATCTAAACAACAAAAGTTTAACGAGATCTATGAAATATTTTGATTATCTTTTATATTTATTTTGTCATTCATATTTTACCCTAATTATGTATCATATATGTTATTATACTATATATTAACATGTCTATAAAACCTATATATATATATATATATATATATATATATATATATATATATATATTATTACAAGGAATACAACCATCTTATAATTATTCTTTCAGTTACAAATACTAACAAATATATATTATATCAACATGTTTATAAATTTTATAAAGGTTTAATTACACATAAGCTCTTCGTTTTCGTTACAAAATCTCAATTGGGTACTCAACTTCTAAATTATCTCAATTGGGTCATATTTTTTAAAAATTTGTTCCAATTTGGTCATTTCCGTTAGGGTATCATTGGCGATGTTACTTGTGTGTCAAATGTCAGTTCGTAATTTTTTTTTTTAATTTTTCAAATCTTTTTTTTTTTACTTTTTTTATTTAAAAAACAGTTGACACATGTCAAAATAGGATTTTACCACGTGTCAGTTTGTAGTTTTTAATTTTTTTTAATTTTTTTTAATTAAAAAAAAGGTTGCCACGTTTCAAGTTATAATTTGCCACGTGTCAATTGTTTATGTGAAAAATCTCGATTTGGTCCCTGTATTTGTTATTTTGTCTCAATTTAGTCATAATTTCTTTTTAATCTGGAATAATTTCACCCCTTCCAAATTGAGACAAAGTTAACTTTTATATAAATATTATAATTAATTTTTTTATTATAATAGATATTCTTAACTAAATTAAGTTTATTTAAATTTAAATTTTGCGTTGAACTTTATTTAAAATTGTTTTAATAATTTCTAGAAGATTTTATAAATTCAAATGTAAAATTTTTCAACAATTTTATAACAATTACAAAGATTTAAATTTTGTAACTTTTATAAAACTATTTTAAAATTTTACATTTGAATTTATAAAGTTATTTTAGATATTATTAAAACAAATTTTTTAAATAAAGTTGAATAAGTTATTTTAGATATTATTTAAACAAATTTTTTAAATGAAGTTGAATGCAAATATTTATAAACTTTATGAAATTTGTAAATATTTATATAAAAATTAAATTTAGTCTCAATTTGATAAAAATGAAATTAATCCAATCTAAAAAGAAATTAACACTAAATTAAAACAAAATAATAAATACATAAACCAAATCAAAAATTTTCACATAAACCATTGAACAATTTTATAAATATATGCTATTATAACGAGTACTAGTTACTTTTTCACTCACAAATACTCACCTATTTATTTTTTTTACTGACTTAGAGTTTTGTAAGTGGACTTCCTCCCTTGGAGTGATCAAATTGGGTAATAATTAAAAAGACATATTAAATTATTTAACTTAGTTTTCATACTTTCAATTACTCTACAACTACCCTTCATGTGTCTTTGCTAGATAACAAAGAAATTAGAACTCCTTTAGATGAAATAAATTGAAAGTTTGTAAAAATTTTAAAATATAAATACTATCAAACAATATAAATTTATTTGGTGATTGACATCTACATGTAGAGATGTGAACATGACATATGAAACAATATGAATTTATTAGGTGATTTGACGTATCCTTGTAGAAATTTTAACAAACAACAAAAAAAAAAAAAAAAAAAAAAAAAAAACCAACAAATATTTATGGAAATTTGATGAGTTTGGATTGAATATGAAAGTTTTAGTTTATGTTGACGTCGTGGCAGAAGACTTTGTTCATCTATTTGTAGTTTTTCACATTAATGTTTATGAGGATATAGCAGAAAGTTATTGATATGAAGCCACAAAAGTGACAGGCCCATTAAAGATAATGAATATAAAAAGAAAATTTGTTTTTGTGGTGCATATTGACTAAAATATGAAAATTGTTTGGGACACTGAAATTAGTACGATCTAAATTTATTAATCACAAGTAATTAAGATAAACAGACAGAAAAAAAAGTTAAAATATATTAAATTGCTGGGTTTATTTAAAATTGATTTTACCGTATGTCGGGTTTTGGGAGAGATTGATAATGTTGAATTTAATTAATTTCAAGCTAAAATTAATAAAAATATATTACTTTTATTAAACCTAAAAAATATTACAGCTTAAACTTAATTCGATTTCAATTCACGAATAACTTTACTCGAATTCGTAACTTTGTTTAATTTAAAGTTATAGTTTCACATATTTTTATTTGTTTGCTTGATTCAAAAATAAAATTAGTTATAGAAATTTTAACAATATAGAAGATATTATTTAATATATCAAAATGATTAATAATTGAATAATAGTTGGAGTTTGGTTGGTTTATTTTATTAATTATTAATAAGAATAAGTTAATTTTGGGCCGATAGCCCAATATGACAAAAATTATAACCGTATGTAATTTTTTAAATTCATCCTCAAATTAATGAATCGTTTTTTCTTAAATAAAGGAACTTCTCATATGTTTCTCCTTAAATAAAAGAACTTCTCATGTGTTTTTTTTTTTAAATTAAGGAACCACTTATGTGTTTCTTCTTAAATCAAGAAATCACTCATTCACTCGTGTGTTTCTCTTTAAATCAAGGAACAACCCATATGTTAAGCACGATTTAAAATTTAACTAAGTGTTAAACATAGAATTAGTGAGATCTTTAACTTAATTAGGCTTGTATTCACACTAGATGTTATCATTAATTTTGTGTTCATACTTAAAATTTTTTTTCTTCGATCTATATTGCTTATAACCATCTTCCTTTCTTCTTGAATGAAATTATTGACTATAAATAAAGTCAAACTCACTTGAAGACACATTTTTAAAGGTTGAATGAAATTCTATAGTGTGAAACATGTTTGGGAGAATAGAGTATTACTTTGGTTCTTATTCTTGAAAATTTTTCAAGTGACAAATTTATCCGTTGAAAATCTCTTACAAAAGACATGTTCTCTATACTCTTTCCTTAATCCAAATTTTATTTCTTTTTACAAACTATTATCGTTTTGTATGTTATTTTCTTTAATTGTAAAAATGAAACTCACCATGGTTAATGTTTCCACTTGCAACAAGATTAGCGTTCCAAATCTAACAATCACATGCCCATATGAAAGAAAATACCATAAAAAAGAAAGAAAGAAAAAATACAAAAACATGGGTTTAAACCAAATCAATGCAAAGCAAAAGAGAACAACTACGCAAATATAAATTTAGGAAGATCATATGTATTCCTACAAAAAATCAATCCTAATAGAATGATACAACTAGTATCAACACAAAACCTATATTAATCATACGATCCACGTATCTATTTTCTTCTCTAAAATTATAAAAAATATTAAAAATTAGATTTTAACATAACTCCAAACATTTAATTTAATTAATTGACCTCTAACAAATCAAGGAACAATGTGTAGGTTGCGAAAGGCCTGACGCACCAACTGTGGTGGTGTCTTATAACAAACTGCACTGAAACTAATCTTCATGGTAAAAAGAGTTTCTAAAAATTTAATAACGTTATTTCTCTAAGAAATTATACTTAATAAGAAAAATTATAATATATAACTATATTTGTTTTATGCTACTGCATCATAATGATTTAATTGAGTATTTTGTGCCTTCCCCTTCTATTCCATTCTGAACTGTTTCGCAAATTTCCGCTTCAAATATATAAGTTTACTATTCTACAAGTTACATTTCCTATGTTACACAAATACTATAAGAGCCTTTACAGGGATTGATGGGAATTTTTTGACAAACATTGTTTGTTGCAATTTTAATGTTGATTTCTTATGGAATGCTGTATTGAACATTGAGATGGGAGTGTTAATAGCAAAATGAAAAAAAAAAAAACTCTGAATTGGATAATCTTTTTGGGTGTATCAGATTGTTTCTGATGATTTCTTTTCTGTGAATATCTTGATTCTCATTTTGGGTTTGGTGTGTGGCTTTTACTTTCTGCAGCCTCACAATTTCTTCACACATCTCTCAAATTTTTAAAATATCATTTTACTCTCCATAAAAGAAACCTTCAAAATATATAATTTGAAAACTTTCTGAAAAAAAAAAAAAAACTTCCCAAAATTTCTGGATCAAAAGTTTTGAAATGAAATTTACAGAACAAAATGTCTAGAACAGTGTTTCTGAAATGCAATTTTCAAAACAAAATTTTCGAATGAAATATATTTCGAAATAAAATTTTCAAAATATATTTTTCGAAACGCATATAATATCTTTCGAAATAAAGTTTTCGAAAAAGAATTTCCGGAACACAAAAATACATTTTGAAAAAACTTTCCAATAGTGATAGTGAACAGTATTTAAGTCTTTTTCTCTCTTCATATGCTGCAGCGGCAGCAATGGTAACAATGATAGTGATAGCGGTAAACAGTATTTGAGTTTTTTTCTCTTGTTTTGAGGGTGCAGTTAGTAATTGTGTAATTGTGGGAGTGCATAAAGCAATAGCATTGGTGTATTATGCAGAGTAACGAAGACACCGCAGTTCATGGACCACACAGATGATGCTATTTGAGTAAAAAGGTTACATTTTCCATACATAAGCTCTATTTATACTCTCTAGCACACTTTCAAAGACTGGCACAATATCTATTCTGAGTGGACTAAAAACTAAGAATGATACTGTAGGCTTGAAGCTTGGATTTGTTCAAGCTTACTTCTAAAAAAATTCTAAGCACATAATAATGTTTCCTTTTTCAAGTTCACGCATTACAATCGTACACTGTTTTCATTTTGTTAGCAATTCCTTTTCCCTCTGTACCTAATGACAGTCAAGATGAGATGTGGATTGTTTTTTTTCGTTAATCAACAAACAGGATAGATGTGTGACTGTTTTCAGTTGTGTAAAATTGTGTACAGAATAATTGAGGCTTTCAAAGAACCAAAATAAGTCATGCATTGCTGCATTGCATTGTCAAACCAAAGAATTTATATTCTGATTTCAGGTGCAAAGTACTTGATCATTTGCAACTTAATCTTCCTTTCAGGAAAATGGTACCTCTGAAAATTTAGTCATCTCTACGAAAGCCATGGAAAGACATAAAAATTCAAAATATAATTCAAAATCTCACGAGACTACTTTCTTTTAGGGGAAACTTGAGTGGAATACTTTCTGGAGCAACTCTTACAGCCAACATTATGTCCCTGGAGATTAAAATTGATCTACTATTTCAAAACTGAAATCATGCAAAAGTTTTGACCTCTCAAGCAGACTCTGCTTCTGTTCCACCCTCGTTCTCTTTACTGTCCTCCGAGATTTCAGTGTTAACTTGTTCTTGCGGTGCTTCCTGTTCAGGCTTTGCAGGTCCAGGACCAGCTGATACCTTCACCATTGATGGACGTAATAGACGGTCACCAAGTTTAAAACCCTTTCTGAATTCTTGAATTATGATCCCATCCTCAAATTCAGCAGAATCCTCACGCATAATTGCTTCATGTAGCTTTAACAAGTAAAATGAAAATATGATTTATCAGAAAAACTAGTTCTCATGACTCTAATGTCCGATACTTCAGAAACAAACAAAATAAAATTTCTAGACAACAGAACCATGTGTCTAATGTTTCATTTATGGCTGTAGCTGACACAAAAGGTTTGAAATAAAGTATTATAAAGTCAACCATCTGGAAGTAATTCTCTAACTAACTAACATTATGTGTTGAGATGAGATTAAAAACAGATTTTACTAAAACCCTTCTCATTTTTTGTGATGCAGTTTTACACTCACCAAGTTGGCTCGAAACAATCACGAATTGCTTTGGGTTAAAAGCGTGTCAAGGTCTTCATGAAACCTGAACAAGCTTGATAAAGTGTTTGAAAAAGTTCATCAAGGACATGATTGAATTTCGAGCCAACAGGTTTGCGTGCCTGCATCATCATAGATGACAGCATTATGCCATAAAAAATGTAATGGAAGACTGGAACCAAACAAAACATGTTTTCTTAAAACAAAAATAAGATATTTTTCATGAAAGCTAAAGTCCATTGAAATAATCCAAAGACAATATAAATTATATTACAGAAGTTGAACAAAATTTAAGGGCATTAGTGCACGAAAAAAAATTGACAATTATAAAAGTTTGGTGCATTCCAGCCTTTAGAAAAGTTAAATTTCTCAATTTCATTTTTACATAAAACAGTATCCCCTCTACAATGATTAGATTATTTTACTTGAAAGTTAGATAAACTTGAATTTATCTACATGTCTACTCATTGAAATTACTGAATGCTGATTAACTTACCAGTGGATCAAAGGGTGTTCCAACTGTCTCCACTGGTTCAACTCCTAGGGAAGCTAGAATTTCATTGAACTGTTTATATATACTCTGATAGCTGTTGTTTATTTTCTCCTCTCCCTCTGTCTCCACCTTAATCTGGGTTTTTGCTCTCTCAAAATTATCCAATACAGGCAATAAACTTTCCACAACTTCACCCTGAGCATTTGTGACCAGTGAAAGGCGATCTCTCTCTGTCCTCTTCCGAAAATTGTCAAAGTCCGCACTAATCCTTAGAATCCGATCCTTTTCTACTGACAACTCTTCAGATAAAGTAGTTATTTTCCGTTCAAGTTCTATTTGCTCATCTTCAATGGATTTTAATGACAATTCCAGCTCTGCGATTTTGACTTCATCGTTACTAGCCAGTGCTTCTTTGTATGATTGAAGTAACAATACAAAAGGTGAAGCAGATGCTTCATCAGCATCACTACCCTCATTGTCACTTGCACTGTCCTTTACGTCAACAGCACCATCTAAAGGGTCCTGTCATATTAGTACATAAGAACGCCCATTATTTTCTTCGTTGAGCTAGTCAAATTACAAAATGTCAGTGATGTGTATTCCTCAAGCGTGAAATCATACTAGAAAACTCTAAAATTGTATGAGCCAAAAAAAGGTGGTGTGGAGTCAAAACCTTGTATTGATAAATTCATACTCCATTATGAAGAGTAATATGTAGTGCAGTGATAAAAAAATCAAATATGGCTTGATGTCTCTTAAATTAGGAAGAGGTATGCATAGTATGAAAGATGACTACGACAGTGCAAATGCTAAAGAACAAAATAATATAATATAACACGGGGAAAAAATGTAACGAGGAAGGAAAATTCAAAACATGCTAAATATCATAACACATGCCTACAAGCTTGTCAAACTAGATAGTTCAATTAAACTCAAGGAGGAATCTTAAACTAGTTGACAAAGAAGCAAGTAGAAACGAAAATAATTATAATGGAGCTATCTTCTATAATTTCAAGATATTTTATTTAATTTTCTTTATGTGTTATTTATTGATTCGATTTTGTTATATTTTGTTGATTACATGTTCTACTGACTCACCTAATGTGCTTGAGGTAGCAATAAAAATCCAATATTACAATAAGAGAGTTGTTTTCTTGTAAATTATGCCTGCCTAGGACGTAGTAGTTTAATACAAGATGCTGTCAAACTAATGAGTTTACATGAACTAATGGAGATTCCATATTATAAAAAGCCTTTAATTACTGAGTCGATCCCTAATTATATGGGAATTTTCAAATAGGTCCTTAATCATATGATTTCTTTTAATCAAGTCCCTAGGGTTAGTGATCCTTTAACCATTATCTACCACGGAATATTCCTTATTCCCTCCTTATTGGCGGGATGAAACCACCTAAAAATGCCAATTTAAGATGGTCAATTTCTGGCTGTCAAACAATGCCATAGATTGTCACTTTCTAGTTCTAGCCCTTCCAAGGATTAAAAAAGATGTGCATTACCAAGACTCAATTCCAAACTTTCTTAGTTAAGGGACCTACTTAAAATTTTTAAAATAATTTGGGGACCAACTGAGCAATTAAACCTATAAAACTTATTAAAACATATCAACAGCAGCTCTGTAATGTGCATGCATATAAACACAAGTTCCTCAAGTGAAAACATTTCAAAAGAGCTAATTTCTCCAAATCATTTGGCCCTAGTAAAACACTATTGCCAAAGGGTGAACAGGGAAAAAAAACACTCATTCCAAAGTAGCTAATTCGTGTTTATGCCAATTTACACAATTTTAACGAGATTATCTAAGTTTGTCCCAACTAGAGTTTGATAGCAAGTTAATCCATTATCTCTATCTACAATCATAAAGTCACAAGGGTATAGAGTTAGACAACAAAGGGTTGATAATCATAATTTATAATTTCTAAAAGATCATGTAGGAATGTAATGAAGTCTGAAAAGTCCCATCTTGAACTACATGTGTCAAACCTCACCCTTTTTATGGAAGATCCTTTTCCCTAAATACTAGATCAGTATCATCAAGAAGAGTCGTCTTCTTTCATTGTGTACTGCACCAGAAGAACCGGCCATTATCTGCTTAACTTTTATTTCACTAAACCTTCCATACTCCTCGGCATACATAAACCACTAAGCCCTATATACATTCCAGCTGTGCAGCATTGCTTACCCAAAAACTACAACATCATACCCTCAAACATTAAATAGCAGCATTAATACTTAAAACCCTATATTCAATCTTTGGACAATTAGAATTGGAGTGTGACCTCGGTAATTTGTATAATTTTCGAATGCAAAGCTTAAATACGCAAATTTTCAAGATAAAACACCAATTCTGATTAGGAAGTGACAAAACAGCACTTACGGAACTTTATCTAAGTTTCATCCTTAACGCAAACCTCATGTGGACATAACTTAAAATGTTAGTCGCAAGACCATACTGAAGTATACATTTGAAGGAAACGGGTGATTGATATTACAATTGAACACAAACTAGGTATAACTCAACTCCTGAAGACATTTCTAAGAGGGAACAACAGCACAACACAATTAATTACAAGGAATGCATCGGCCATTGTGTCTAATTTACGTAGAATCTTAACACACCCCTCACACTCTCATGTCGCACCCAGTCGATTTTACGGCACACTGTCTATAATCATTTTAACATATGTCTCCTTGTACCAAATCAGAAAATGCTAAAATTCCAAACAAATAGGAAACCCGAAATTCAAAATTGGTTCCGACTCCTCCGCCGATAAATAAGTAACAAAAGACAAAAGCGTTAGCTAGAGAGATCCTCACCAAAACCTGAACCTCCGGTTCCTGAACCTGTGGAGCCTCGGTGTCGCCGTCGAAAGCGAAGGGCACGAACCTGACGAACCGCAGAGAGGGAACAGCAGGGAACCCCAGGGAGGAGAGGAGCGAGGGTTTTCTCCTGCAGTTAGTGCTCTGTCTGAACGAGACAACGGCGACTCGCGAGAGTTTCGGCGACTTAGCAGCGCGCGGCGGAGGCGTTGGCCGGAAAGTGGGGGTTCTGAGAACAGTGGCCATTAGGAGAGAGAGAGAGAGAGAGAGAGAGAGAGAGAGAGAGGAATAGAGAGATAAGGGGCAAGTGAGTGGCGAGTGCACGACGCTTAAGAAATGAAAAATATGGTGGGAAGGAAACGACCGTTGGATTAGGTGGGGTGTGGCTTAATCAGATGGTGGTGATTGAGTAGTGTTCGTTTTAGAGGAAACCCTTGGATACGAAATCCAATATCAAATATCTAGAACAATCTTAGGTTGCGCAGTCGTCAGTCCATTTTATTTTAGTTTAATAAAAAAAATTGTAAAGTTTTGGTATATTTATATTTATACCTTAATTAGTAAAATAATTTTATATATATAGAAGGTGTTGGTATAGATATGATTATTGAAAACAAATTCTCCATGCTATTACTTCACAACTATCATATGTGGTCTTTTGTTTAACTTTTCTATTCGATTTAAGTAGTTTATTTTAATTTGTTTATTACAAAAACATTCACTTGAAATATCTTATTCTTATCTCCCTGTATTTTCATCGATGTTCTCTTTTCTCATATGTTTATCATGGTTTGAGGTTGGTTTTGAGTTATAATAGTGTTTTGGAAAAATGATATTTTAATTCACTTTTTTTGATTCACTTTTAACTCACCACTTCAATTACTATTAGATAATCTTTTTTATTCTTTTTAATGATGTGATGTGATGATCTAATGGTGATTGAAGTGGTGGATTAAAAGTGAGTCAAAAAAATGGGTTAAAGTATCATTGTCCAATGTTTTGTATTTTCATTTATTGGGTATGCGTCGATTACCATGTGAGAAATTTGTCATCTATAGATTTTTCCTCTTCTATTGAGTGTTCTATTCTTTTCAAACCATATTTTTTTTTTATCAACATTGTCATATTCTTAATCTTCATTTGTGATTCACTTTTTTTTTACTCTTTATGATAATGAAAAGTCAAATTTATTTAGTTTGAGATAGATGTTATCAACTAAACTTTCTTGTAATTGATATTGCTTATATTTATATATGTATTTTTATTCAATATTAGTATTTTATTTATGTGCATAATGCTCGTTGTGGTTTGATCATCTATAAATTGATATTTGATTCATTGGATATTAAAAAATATCTTTTGTAATTTATAATTGAAAAAAATATCTAATTAAGCTTATATTTAGGAATGAAGTTTGACTCATTAGTACTTTTAAATTTTTGTTGTAAAAGTTGATTTGTTTGTTAAGTGTTTAAAAAATTGACTCTCAATAATAAAATATAGGCTTATTCTACTAAGAAATTAGAGTTTAAATAAATTTGTGAGTTAGCTTTAGTACTAAATTGGAGAGAAGTTGAGTGATTATATGTATGAAAGTGAGGCCGGGTGAAATCTAATCCTAACAATAATATACCAATAATATACCATATGGTATTTAATCTATTTTGCATTTTAAATGTTTGATAAAATTTCAAAAGAAAAGTTAATTGATTTTGCATAGTTTTAAGCCTTAAATATCAACACACTTTATGAAAATATTATTTTGTCAAATCAGTTATCTATTGCAATTATCACTAATAACATAAGTCTTTTGAGAGAATGATAAATATGTATTACTTGCTATTATACGACTAGTGTACTTGCCATTAAATGATTCACGCTAACAAAGTTTGGCTTCCAAGATAGTTGATATCACAATAAGTGTTCCAATCTACCAAATTAACTATGCTTTTGTCGCTAATATCAAATATGAAAAATTACCTTCTTTTTCTTCATCTTGTAAGATAATTAGTCGCATTAATTATAAACAATTGTAGGAGACACAAGGTATAAATAACCCAGTTTGTTGTTCTTGATAAAGAATATGTGTTGTAAAAGACACACAATTAGTCCAACTATTAAGGTTACTATTGTTGCTGAGGGATCCTCTAATGACTTAGCTTATATGCCAACTTCGGAACCCATCATTAGCTTGGTGGTGGAAGGTTGAATTATTGTAAAATTCTCCCCTAAGTCTCACATCTACCCCTTCAAACTTCATCATATCTTGCAAGTTAGTTTCAAAGACGCAAAATTTACGTAGTTTTGGACACATGTTCTTTCACTGTACTTTCTTCCTCCGCCGCTACACGCGCTTCTCCGCCTTCTTTGTCCTCGCCTCCGTGGCCGGATCCATCCTCGTCTCCCTACTCCAGCGCTTCTCCACCCCCCTCGATGCGGTAACCTCTTGCTTCTGCTCTTCAATTTCACCGACGTCGGAGTACTCTCCGTCTTCGCCGGCGTACTAAATAATGCCTTATTTAGTACAATATACTCTGTTTCCTAGGCATCTGAGACTGACATTTTTCAGTAATTTGGACAATTAAATTTCAAAATCTCTATCGTAATCACACTTTGTTGCAATTCTTGTTAACTGTTGTAATCTCTTACCCTTTATATTATATTATTTCTGCAAGTCTTGAGCTTTATTCATTGTTTTTCTAAGGATGTGACAGTTACTAAAGGAAATGAATTTGAGGATTACTATTTGAAGCGTGAGCTGCTTATGGGAATATACGAGAAGGGTTTTGAGAGGCCATCTCCTATCCAAAAAGAAAGCATTCCCATTGCTCTTACTGGTAGTGACATTCTTGCTAGGGCTAATAAAGGAACAGACAAAATAGCTGCATTTTGCATTCCTGGATTGGAAAAAATTGATCAGGATAATAATGTTATTCAAGGTTCGACCTCTACTTACATTAAGTATTTTAAGAATTCTCATAAATATAATTGAAGTGATTATGTTTATTGTTCCCAATTTGTTGGCCTTTCTTGTAGCTGGCTGCTTGTTGGCTCACTAAAGCAGTGTTTTCTTATTAAAACTGAGATACGCAGAGAGAGAATTAACTGGTATTTATGATTGTTGATAGGGAAGGTCCAACTAGTTTAGTAACATTATTTCTCGAGTATTCACTTAAACAACTTGATTTAATATTGTTCTTTCTTATCTTCTTTCAGCATTTTGTCCATACTCCAGAAAGATACTAATTGCCCGTTTCTTTGACCTTTTTAAGTGTATTTTTATGAAGCCACGTTTAAAAAAAAAAAATAATCACTCAGGTCTTGATCATTGCCTTTGTTATATACTGTAATGCAGTTGTAATATTGGTCCCAACTACAGAGCTGGCTTTGCAAACATCCCAAGTGTGTAGAGAACTTGGAAAACATTTGAAAATTCAAGTTATGGTTACAACAGGTGTTACCAGCCTGACACATGATATTATTCGTTTATATCAACCAGTTCATCTGCTAGTTGGAACTCCAGGAAGAGTATTAGATCTTGTAAAGAAGGGTGTTTGCATTCTGAAATATTGCTCTATGCTTGTTATGGATGAGGTAGACATTTCTCTTGAAATTTACTGAATGATAGAGATACATTGACTAATTTATACTGTTTATAGCATTACAAAAGGGATTGAAGATGAGGGTAAGAATGCAGAAACAATGGCTTTGTTTATTGTGACTCTGATTCATGTTATAAATATTGAGCCAATGACGTTTTTCTTTATTTCCTAACGGATACAATATGTGTATTAGATACTATACGTGTATCACATATGACACGTATTTAATACACATATATACTTATTGTAAAAATATTAGGATAAAATAAATAATAGAATACAATATGTGATATATGCATATTGAAAAATGTACAAAAAATTTAAAAAATAAGGTAAATATGTGATTGTTATTGTGTGAATTCAAATTAAAATCAAATGCATTAAATATTATCAAACTAAAAAATTATAAATTATTGTCATCACAAAATATATCTTAAAGTATTAGATACATTAGACACGGATACGTGACACAGATTCAAGTATTGGTGCATCATTCATTCTCTAGAACTTTTAACATTAATTCCTCTTATGTTCATTTGCTTGATGAATTTAGTTGGAATAAAATGCTAGACTGTTTACTGGACGGTGATGTATGAAGAGATTGACATGGTATATATCGTGTTTCTTGTTCTTAGGTTTCTTTGTTTCCTCTTTGTACATGTAACTTCTGCACCAATAATGAATTGTTTGTTTATCAAACTAGAAAAAAAATGACAATAACAAGGTTTTATATAATTTTCTCTCAGGCTGATAAGCTTCTCTCCCCAGTGTTCCAACCTTCAATAGAACAGCTTATTCAATTTCTTCCTGAAAGCCGTCAAATTCTGATGTTTTCTGCTACATTTCCTGTTAATGTTAAGGACTTCAAAGATAGATATCTACGCAAGCCATACGTTATTAACATTACGGATGAGCTAACTCTGAAAGGTATTATATGTAAATATCTGTAAATAGATTTTGTGAGCAATTGATCTTTCCCACTGATGAAAGTTGATTGATATCAAAATTTTGTTTGTAACACATCTACTTCTATCTATTGTCTCTCGGGTGTGTTCGGGAGGGGGTGTTGGGGTTTATGGTTCATTTGATATGGTTTATGCTTTATAATTTTTATTTAACTATTAATTGTACTTTTGCACCTAATGTTTATCACTATTGCCCTTTATTGAAGCAAGAGGTTGCCTTGTCTAATTCTATTCCACTGTTATACAATTCAATTATGCAGATGCTGTTACTGATTTGTGTGCATGTATATCTCTTTCAGGTTGATTTGGCTGTTGCTCAAGCAGTGAATACTCTGTATTGTTAGTGTCGTTTATGATGTTATAACATGCTTACAAGCTAATTCCTCTAAGGAAAAAATAAAGTCTCCAAGCTATTATATGTTACTTCAGAAAGTCTATAATTAGATGTCAAGTAATTGTTTTTTTATACAATGTATAAATTGATAGATCAGATTTGGTAAATGAAACATAACCTTCATTTAGTTTGATGAATTTAAAGAATGATAAACTTGTAGTATTTGATTCATAGTTAGCTTTTGCCTTTTAATTTAACTTGCGTGATTTAGTTTATTCTATATGAAATTTCTAATCTATTTCTCATTCCAAGTATTTGATAAAATTCCAAAGAGTTTTAATTGTTTTTGCAATCATATTTCAATAACATTTGGGACTACTTAACAGAATAAAACAATAATATACTGCATTGTCAAGGGACACAAATATCTCAAGCTTAATAAATTTTTCTATCATTTTAAGCAAAAAATTTCAAAAAATATTTGCCTTAACTGATAAAAAGGCCAAGAAAGAGAAACAATGTATTAATATTTGGACACAGTTGATCTTCATAACTTCTGCATATCAAAGAGATGAATTCACCAAACATAATTCAAAACTACAACCTAACAACTCAAAATATAATCCTAAATGAGACAGATAGTGGTGGGTGGGTTCCATCATATATTTTACACTCAAACAGTATCTACTTCGTTTTTTTTTTTTACAATCATAACATATTTTTGTTGGAGAAATGATTTATTAATATTTCAACATTTAAACACCATATTAATATCTTTCAATTGTTATCACTTTTTTCCTATCTTATAATATTTGCACATATTTTTCCCTTTCATCCTTTTTACTGGATGTTGAAGAGCATGTGGATATGTCCAAATATATTTATGGCAACATGTTTTTATTACCATTAAACAAGATTTCAGTGCATAGATAACAGAAGAGTATAATTCTTAGAAATGGAAAGAAACACAACAGAAAAGAGAAATATAGAATTGATTCAACGAATCATACAAAGAGATACAGAAAAGAAAAGGAAAAATCTTAATAAGATGCATGCTTTAAAGGAAAACAACCCTTTTTTTCAAAATTCCACGAAATAATGGATAAACTCCAAACAAACACATGTGTGAACAGTTAACCCCTTTTTATGCTGTTAAGTAACATCATTCAGTACATCTCTCAACTTAGGTCCTACTTTCTGTTCCCTACTCCATACCCTTTTTCTTCCTCTCTCACCCTTTTGAAATTAGATCAAAACTGTTGCTACAAGAACATGAAAATGAAGAGTTGGAGTAGGTTAATGACTCTTTTGTTTGTGATATCTGTTGAACTTTGTTTCAATACCAGAAACTCAGTTTCAGCTTCAAAACAGTGTCATTTCCCTGCAATCTTCAACTTTGGTGACTCAAATTCTGACACTGGAGGCCTCTCTGCTGCCTTTGGACAAGCTGGTCCTCCCCACGGAGAGTCCTTCTTCCACCACCCTGCTGGCCGTTACTGTGATGGCCGTCTCATTGTTGATTTCATAGGTTCTTACTTCTACTCTTTCTATCTTTATTTTCTTTTGGAAATTCAAGTACCGAGTCTAAGTTTTATATCGAGTAAAAATGAGAGTCTATTGTCTTAAAATGTTATGTTGCCTCAAAATTTTAGGTGATTGAGAGTGATGTAATATTGATGCTGTATCTATCTGAGTTCACTTTGATTCTCTCTTCCAGATTTCAAAATCAGTACTTTGAGTCTTGAGTGAGTGTGTATAGTTTGCAGAACTTGGATACTGTTGTTCTTCTTTTTCTTGCATAAAATCTGCTCTTTTGAAAGAGCTTGGTTTTTTTGAATGATTGAACATTTTCTTGACTTTGGATAAGACCAAGTTCTTTAATTTTGTTGAGTTGCGTTCGTTTGTATTTTAAAAAGAGTATCTTGAAAAATCCACCGACAGATTCATTGGGTTTTGTCACTATCCATAAAATACATTTTTTTCTAAGGTGATATCTATCACACCAAACATTGCAGTCGTTTAAGATTTCTTTGCTTAAGGTTTTGTGTCTTAAAAAGTATATAATATGACTCTTCAGATAACTCAGCAATCAAATTTTATTGTTTAATTTTTGGGAGATACATTATTTGACCATTTTAAAAAATAGAGCCATTTTGAAATATTATTGTTCTATACTTGGAAATTTCCAATGTAATTTTTCAATCACTTATAGTTTTTTTATAGAATGCATGAGATATTCTTTGCATAAAATTCTCAAATTATAATAAATGTGTGTAGTACCTGATAAGGTTGGTATAAGTGGTGTGAATTTGGGTAATGTGTGAAGTTTTAAGTTCGATTTTCTTTTGTTTATAATGATGACACTGATAATTTATTTTCACTATCGCTAATGTAAAGAAAACTTGATGCAAACTTTAAGAATAACACTATCTATGAATATTAAATGCACTGTTTCAACACATACTTCTTGCTTTTCTTTTAAAGTTAAAATAAATAAATTTGACAATTTTTAATGTATTTTTTTATTCACTTTGTCAAATTAATGTTTGTTGTTGAAATTATAGGAGTATTTACAGAAAATGAAAACCTTTTTATTTTTATGAAATGCAATATTTAGTATATATGTCTCTCTCGCATTTATATATATATATATATATATATATATATATATATATATATATATATATATATATATATATATATATATATATATAGTGTAGACAAAATTATAATAAGTGATAGATAGAACTTTCAAATACCTTTAAGTGATTTATGCATTGTAGCATGTGATACATGGACCACACACGCACTTCTAACCTCTTTTGTCCCCTTTTTTTTGGCTTTTGAAAATGATCATAACAATATATGAGAAACCAATACTATAAATTACATATGTAATTAAAAGAAATTTTAACTATATAATTCAAGTGTTAAAATAATTATTCATATGACTTTTTATCTATCATAATTAATAAATATCTAAACATTATGTGTAAATTTTAAAAACATGATGAAAATAATATTTTTTTGGGACATACTTTTGTGCATTTAAAATTATATGGAGTGCAAAAGGCATTTCTTATCCTAATATATGTTGTAATAAGAAGCTATACTTAAGATTGGTTTTCTTTTTCTTTTAACAACAACTATGATTGATTAGTTTTATTTAGCTTATCATATTTGTTAGGTTGATTGATTGAATAATTACTATTATCATTGTAATTAATGTATATTATTTATAGCAAATTAATCTAAAAAATTTAAAACTTTAAATGACGATGATTAACTACAAAAATATTGCGTTACTCTTGAAAAGTTTAAGTAATTGAGAGCATTGATGGTCTTGATTTATTTTTATAATTAAGAGAAGAGAAATAGCACTCCAATAAAATATTAAAATATATTAAAATATTTTTTTTTGTAATATATGCATTTATAAAGTATTATTAACCATACAAGTGATTCTTGCAAATGTAGAAAGAAATCTTTTAAAATTAAAACCAGTTAAATTCCATCTAAGATCAACAATGATACAAGATAGATTGAATGGTTTTTGGCTATTTTTTTTTTTTTTATTTAGAGTGAAATGAAAATTTGATAAACAAATTCGAATATCTGATTTTGCAACTAAAGAAACTAGCAAATTAATATATAAAAAAAACAATTTATATTATATTAGATTTCTACAAAAATGTTGGCAACCCTGAATTTTCTACACACAGCCATAGATTATAGCTTCCATGCCATTTCAATTTAAAAAAGTGTTCTTGATCTTGAGAAATGCTAATTAATTTGAGCTTGATTTTTGATATTTGCATCAAAAGCCAAGAAGCTGGGTCTGCCTTACTTGAATGCATTTCTTGATTCTGTTGGGTCAAATTATAGCCATGGAGCCAACTTTGCAACTGCTGGATCCACCATTAGACCTCAGAACACAACCCTTCATCAAACTGGAGGCTTCAGCCCTTTCTCTCTCGACGTTCAATTCAATCAATTCAGCGATTTCCAACGCAGAACCCAATTTTTTCGCAACAAAGGTAATGCCAACACATGAACCATATTTTCCCTTCTTCTATTCTTCATGTGGACATGTTTATGGATTCACTTTATTTACCTTAAATAACTGAGCATCATCACTTTTCACTCCTCTTAGGTGGAGTATACAAAACATTGTTACCAAAAGCAGAGTACTTTTCTCAGGCATTGTACACGTTTGATATTGGTCAAAATGACTTGGCATCTGGTTACTTCCACAACATGTCCACGGATCAAGTTAAAGCATATGTTCCAGATGTTTTGGCTCAATTCAAGAACGTAATCAAGGTAGTGTATGTGATGTTTCTGGTTGCTGATTCAGACATTCTGGGTTTAACATTTGGAGTTTCATTTTCTGCTGTGGAAAATAGAAACTGTTTTGAGTAACTTTAATATCGAGAATTAGTTATGTATATGTGTTTGATTCATGTACTAAAACCACTGTATTCTTACAAGTATATGAACTAAAACTTAAATTGAAGACTATATAGGAACTGTATAAGGTTTAATCAGAAAACAAACGAACAGCATGTGCATGACAGATGTTTGTGTATTTGTTTGGTGTTTTTAGTATGTATATAATCATGGAGGAAGGTCATTTTGGGTTCACAATACGGGTCCTGTTGGTTGTTTGCCATACATAATGGATCTTCACCCAGTAAAACGGTCGTTAGTGGACGAAGCAGGATGTGCAACCCCTTACAATGATGTGGCCAAGTTCTTCAATCGTGAATTGAAAAAGGTTGTGGTTCAACTCAGAAAAGAGCTTCCCCTGGCTGCCATCACTTATGTTGATGTTTACGCAGCGAAGTACTCTCTCATTAGTCATCCGAAGAAGCATGGTAAACCCTTTGTCTTGTCTCTGGTTTGGACTTGTTTAGTTTGTGAAAATGTGTGGGAGAATGAGTTGTGTTTGTTGAATGCAGGTTTTGAGGAACCATTGAGGGCATGTTGTGGACATGGTGGAAAGTACAACTACAATTTGCACATTGGATGTGGTGCTAAGATTAAGCATGGTGGGAAAGAGATTCTGGTGGGGAAGCCATGCAGGGATCCATCTGTTTGGGTAAATTGGGATGGTGTTCATTACACTGAGGCTGCAAACAAAAGGGTGCTTGAACAGATTGTTGATGGTGCATTTTCTGATCCACCTATTCCTCTGAACATGGCTTGTCATAGGAATCTTTGACAGAAAGATTGCTAACATCCTTGTACTGTTTTCTTTGTATCTTTTAAAAAAGATTCAATAAAAAATGGTAAAGTATGTATTTGATTATTACGATATGTGAGGCACAGATGTCGAAAATGAATTTAATTAAGTTGAAACTGTTTGAGTCAGAGTTGACCTTTGAAACCAGTATTAAGTGAAATGTAAAAATAAGATAAAAATGATGTTTCTCTGGACAATTACCACGTTGTTTCACAAAATCGTAAGTTGTTTTTACCAAACACATATATTAACATAAATAATCGTAAATTTATTTTATAATGTTTTTGAGAGGAGGAACTAATGGATTGGGCAGTGAGTCAAAGAATAATCTTACACCTAAAAAGGGGATAAATTTCTTTGTTGGATGATAAAAACAGGAAATTAAGTAGTGCCCAACTCTGCATGAGCGTGCGTAGAAAGAAGAGAAACTCTTACGCAAGGTTCAGAAGAGAATGGAGTTTGTTAACGTTACGGAGTTGGAGCGCTGAGAGAAACCAAAAGAAAAAAGAAAAAAAAAAAACCTAAAAAATCGCGAGAATGGAACCGAGCGTTCTGGAATGTCTGGGCGTTGAAATCATCGGCGTGATGAGTCCGGTGTCGATCTGCATGTTCCTGGTGGTTCTCCTGGTCTACGCCCTCTCCTCGCCGTCATCCTCCGCCGCCACCATCACAACCGCCGCCAACCTTGTCTATGCCGAGAACCCCACCGATAGCCCTGCGGAGAAGTTTGAGGGCGCGCTCCTCAACGCCGTCGTCTTCGTCGGTCTCATCGCGATTGTCACCTTCCTCCTCGTCCTCCTCTACTACTACAACTGCACCGCCTTCCTCCGCCACTACACGCGCTTCTCCGCCTTCTTCGTCCTCGCCTCCATGGGCGGATCCATCCTCCTCTCCCTCCTCCAGCGCTTCTCCATCCCCCTCGACGCGGTAACCTCCTTGCTTCTGCTCTTCAATTTCACCGTCGTCGGAGTACTCTCCGTCTTCGCCGGCGGGATCCCAATTATTCTCCGCCAAGCGTACATGGTCTGCCTCGGGATCATCGTCGCCGCTTGGTTCACCAAATTGCCCGAGTGGACAACGTGGACGCTTCTCGTTGCGCTCGCTCTCTACGATTTGGTCGCTGTTCTTGCCCCCGGCGGCCCGCTGAAGCTCCTTGTCGATTTGGCGTCCACCCGGAACGAGGAGCTGCCGGCGTTGGTCTACGAGGCGCGTCCGACTGTCGCTACCCGAACCCCCGCCGCCCTAGGATTTATAGTCGCCGGGGTTTCGGATTCTGAGGCTTCTAGAATTGAGCTTCAGGTAGTTTCTAGAGATAATGTAAGTAACAATGATGACGAGGACGACATTGATGTGAATCATGGTAGGAGCGATGAAGGGGAAAGTTCCCCATTGGTTGGTGGAATGAGATTTGGTGAGGATGTTATTAATGAGGAGATGTCTCCCCTTGTTGAAATGAGTGGGATTGGGGATGGTGAGGAGGCCGAGAGGGTGATGAGGGAGATTGGTGGGGAAAGGGGGATTAAGCTTGGTCTTGGGGACTTTGTTTTCTACAGTGTTCTTGTGGGGAGAGCTGCTATGTATGATTTGATGACAGTGTATGCGTGTTATCTTGCCATTATTTCGGGACTGGGGTGCACACTGATATTGTTGTCGGTGTGCCGGCAGGCTCTGCCGGCACTTCCAATTTCGATCGCCCTGGGGGTTCTGTTCTATTTTTTGACGCGGCTGCTGATGGAGCCCTTCATTGTTGGGACTGCCACCAATTTGATGATGTTTTGAGGTTTATGAGATACAGGTTTGGCAGGCTAGGCTTTAGGAATGTTCTAGTGGTTTGAGTGATTAAGTAGGATTATATCTATTACAGCAAATCATATACTTGTGCTCATTGTCTCACTCACTGATAGTGTTGTAACTGACGTTTGAAATGAAATGCAATTCAACCATCCCTTCCATGCCCTTTTTTCTAGAGATTGTAAATTTTAAGCAATGTCTTCCTTGTCCTTTTGATGTACATGAGATTTGGAGAGGAAGTTAGTATTTACTGGCATTTGTTGAGTTTATCACATCTACTTGAGTGTATGCTTGGATTTTTCGTACAGTTTATAGCCTCCAAGCTGTTTTCTTTTCACGTTCTTATTTATGGACATCATAAGGGATATTGTCCATCATTTTTTGAGATTAGTATATTTCTTACAAACCGAAAACAATTCAGAAGGCTGTTTTTCATGTTTGTTGAAATTTTGACTTGAAGCAAGAGGGTAGCATTGACGGGTGATTACATATTGATGTGCATGAAAAGAGTTTTCTTTTTCCAGATAATGTGCATGAAAAGAGTGATCTGCATATATGCTAATACTATAATGTAAACAAGTAAATTTCATGGTTCATGCAAGAACTTTGAGTATATGGTGTGTAACTGAGGATGTATTTATGCATGGCTTACCATTAGTTCCTTGCAGATTATAGACAAACTTTGCTTACAAATATCTGATTGATTTAAGTCTGGCAGCAGTTAAAGGTTCCCTTCTTATGCCATTGAGTAATATGTTTTGCCTCTTATACAGTTCTAAGTTGTTTACTTTGTTGAGAATAGCTTTTAGTGTATTGTGTCCTGCCCCTTGTCTTCTTTGTTTTCTAGATCTATTTATGGTTGTCCTTATCTATAAACTGAAATTCAAGTGCTACACATGGTCCATTTCTTTTTTTTTGGAGGGGGAAGGGCAGATTTGAGTCTCTTTCTCCTCACTGTTGTTATAAGAATGAAGTGATACTGTATGAATATCAACCAAATTAACTTTTAGGGTCTTGACCTCCCCCTTATAGACGCTCCAAGTTATATACCTTATAAATCCAAATTAATATCAATACTATCTACTGGTATTCTACACTCTTAACATAAGTCCTTTTATCTAGGTCTTGGAATTGAAACATACTTTATCCCCCTATTCTCAATTGGGTTTGAAGAATTTCTTCCATAGACAGCTCATCTAAATAATCTGATAATGTTTGGAATTTGCACTTTCGTAAGGACATAGGGCATGCAGATCTGCCTATTTTTCTTTTTTTTTTTTTCATTTTAATGAAGTGTTTATCTGCTTTCACAGGCTTGATTCTATCATTAAAAAACAGGACTGCGAATTACCGCGATTGCTAATTGTAGATTTTCACAGGTTTAGAGTTTGCAACTTATAAAGTTCTTAGGTCATCTCTAATGCAAGAGTCATGGTATAAAGTCTTATTTTACTTCATGTAAATCTTAGTATGTCACGTTATTTTTAAAATCTTGTAAGTTTTGTTCTAACTTAAGAGTTTTATAAAACATACATTTTTATAATTTTTTATTTATAGTTCATTCATTGTAAGTACAGCGTTTGCAACATGAGAAATAATTTTTAATTCTAATGACAGAGTCTTGAAGATCTTCTCATACCATATCAGCATGTTCCAATGGAGTTTCTTATAAAACCTAGGTTTTAAGCTTTAGGTCCCGATTATGACGACCCTTGTATTGTAGATGTCTTTAGTATTCAATTCTCATAATCTCTTATATTCCATGGGCCAGTGATCTTCATTCTATTTCTGACTACATGATACTACATTGTTTTCCTGTTTTGCCATGTACCTTGTTTTCCCTCCAAGAAATGTACGATGGTCGTCATAGGTACCTCTCCTGTCAGAGCAGTACTGATCGTGCTTCTTGAACAACAATTCTCTTCCTAATGGCAAAATTTTTGGGAGGTGACTAGTTGTGAGGAATTTGACTTAAGTTTGAATTAGTTTTGCAACCTTCTTAAGCCATTGATTAGGCCTAAAACATGCCATCATAAAACTCCTTGACAACTCATTTGTCCGGATATTTTCTTTTCTCAGTTTATACAATACTCTGAAATCAACTCATGCTTCTTTGGCGTTTGCAACCATTGGTCTAAAGAGTTCTTTGAAGCTTTTTTAGTAGTTTTAATTACAAACTTGTGACCAAGGAATGCTTAAACTCAATCAACGCCTTCATATTAGCATACATTTCTTATGTATATGTTGATTATGTTTACATTGTATAGATAACTTCTTTGAGAAATATACTATGGGATGGTTTCCTTGACTCAACATCGCTTTTATGAGCTTGATGCAACCGTTTCCAAAACAACACAATTTTGAAAAATTGGAAAGCGGTAGCATCGCTGTTGTCATAAGTGCATCCTTCTATTGAATTTTTGTACTTCATTCCAGTAAAATGCATATTTTTGTGTTTCGGGTGTAGGGACCAAACACCTACAATCAACACTTCAATTACCTTTTTTCTCCTCTTGTCTGATGTCTTCCTTAACGAGCTTATACAGTTCTTTTTCTTGCTGCTCGGTCGTCCAGTCAAGCTCTTCTCGGATCCGTCCACAGTTAACATCCAGGTCTTGCATTTCCCTCCGTAGCTCGGCTCTCCTCCCGTTCGGCTGGTCGGGCGATCGGGGTACCTGTCGAAAAGGCTCTTATGCTTAAGTCAGTTTAAGACTGACGGTAGGTAGCAGTAAATGCTGTAATAAAATGCGAGTTGAAGGTGCTTACCAACCTACCTTGGGCTTCTATTTATAGTTTTTGGTTTGGGCCTGTGATTAGGGTTTCTTAATCATGGCCCAATTGCGTTTTAAACCTGATTATTGATTCCGGTTTTGGTGTGGCCATCCGACCGATGGGTCGTGCGTCCTGTCGGTTGTCTTCATAAATGAGGATCCACCTGACCGATGGTCCGGCGGTAGGCCATACTGTACATTTTGCAATAAGTCAATCAAGGTGCTACTAGCCAAGCATATCCTTTCACAAATCATGTATAATATCTAGTTAAATTGAGAAATCCTTGCAATTGCTTAAAATTTATTGTTAAAGTCTAAGAAGTTTAGACTCGCCTCACAAATGACGTGTTCGTGTATCGAAAGCCAATACTCGCACGACATCTATTGGAGAAATGTCCCATTTGAAATATTTGTCTTTTACATAATCTTATCATAGCTAAAACACAAGGATAAATATAATTATTTTGTAAAAACTTATAAATTTATAAATTTATTGTATAAATTTTTATTATGATTATAGAAATAATAAACAAATTTTATATGATCACTATTTTTCACTTTTTGAATATTAGATAGATGGATTAGATTTATTTTTTGTATTAGGTTATAATATATTCAGATTATTATATTTGATTAACCTTGTTATTTTGAGTATATAAATATTAGTTGGTAGATTAAATAATTCATTATAGTCTATTATATAGATATGTGTTTTTGTGTCCAACATTTTGGAGACTACACGTGTCGAAGTGTCTATGTTGTGTTTCGTATCCGTGTTGGTATTTGTACTAAATAAATTAAAGTCACTCTTTGACAACTTTCAACTTTGAAGTATCCATAGCCACACCTAGGCCTAAAAGAATATGGGCTAAACTCTCAATTTTCTACATTTTAGATGAACATTAGAAAATCAAACATATAATTATTGTTGTTGAAGGATATGGAAAAGAACTTTTAAATAGATGCCTATTCCATGAAAAATCATATATTAAAAATTCATTAAGAAAATGAGAACAAACTTCCACGATATATCTTTAAAGATATCATCCATTAAATTTTAAAACATAGTCAGAGCATTGGTCAAGGCAAAAGCCATGACAGACCACTCAAAGTGTCTAAGTGTGTGAAATGTGTTTTTTTTTTATATGTCTTTTAGTGTCAACACAACTTGATGATAATTTTATCTCAAATATACATATAAAAAGAGAAGTATCGAATAATTCATTGATTAATTCATCCATCATTGGAATTGAAAAACTATCTTTGATTGGTATGGCGTAAAGATTTTGATAATTTGCATAAACTTATCAAAAATCATCTTTCTTCTTCGTAAGGATTACATGAGATGAAAAAAATGCTCCTGCTTGATTGAACAATTCTCTCTTAAAGCATATTTGTCATTAACTTCTCATTTTTTTTCTTGTTGACTACGAGGATAATAATATGGTGTCACCTTAACTAGAGTGGATCCTTCCATTAAAGGAATAGAATAATTGTGGAATTGAAGAGGTGACAATGAAGTAAGAGTAGAAAAAACGAAGCATGTGAATGTAGTAGAAAAGCTTACTCAAGCTCCATGTACACAAGTAAATTAGGTAATTGTAAGGTTTATACACTATGATCCACAAATTTCACTCTATAAACTTTAGCAATAGAATTTTAACCATACGTCGAAAGTGATCTAAATGGCTTGCATAGAGACACAATCCATATCACCTTACAAAGTACAAAATTTACCCTTATGTAGATGGAATTTCTATTATTGCTTTCCAAGTGTTATTTCAATGTCATGTTTATGATTTGAACCTCAAATATGTCCAGAAAATCTGCATATAGTACACCTTGGTTGTGTATGCTTAAACCTCCAACATTATCATTTGACATTCACAGTTTAGCATCACCTTAATCTAGTTTAGTGCATTGTATACTGGCGTGCTTGCAATTGATTTTGTGTACATACCTGAATTATGAATACCAGTGGCACGTTTAGAATATAAAGTGGATTTATCTTACCCTTTTATGCTTTATTCTGAGTTAGCTCCATCATGATTATGTTGTTGTGCGAAGCATAATCACATTGGCTATAATCCTCATTTCATCCCAGCATTCTAAAATTGTGCTAATCGTGCTCGAAGCATTTATGCATAAGTTTTTCTACATAAACAAGTTAGGCATATGCTGAGTTCATGCATATCAATTAATCATTGCCCTATTTTTAGTTGTCTTGGTTTTACCGCTGTGTTTTGAGCTTGAGTGCATCATTCTCATAAAGCTAACAATAACTTCAACTAAATATATAATAAAAATTTTAATGGCTGTAAATGTAGAAAACAATCACCAACCATTAACAACTAACACTATTAACATTAGTGTTTACAATTGTATAAGTATCACTCAAAGATTCTATGTATAAAGAAATGTTTCCTTTTTAAATATGTTACAAGTGGCTCAAAAAACTATAATTTATTCACTTAAAAACAAATTAAAGTCACGTTAATATAAATCTTATAGGTTATTAAGTTTAGTAATAAACATTGTAATACAAAATCTTGTAAAAAGAAAGTGAAATATTTGATAAATTTATTTATCTAGACTCATTACAAATTATTTGATAAAAATAATTAAAGATGTCAAATTAAATGACATTTACCAACGAATTATAATGTTTAAATTTAATGTAACATTGTGGTAAACTAACATACAATACTTTGATCATATTTTACAAAAATTTAAAAGATAATTCTGAAATAAAAAAACATACAAAATTATATTTTTAAAATTTAAGTTACATAAATAAAAATAATTTTAATTTTTTTTAAATATAATGATTTCATATATAAATTATGATAGCGCTATATATACTTTAATAAAATTATTTTTAATTTAAAAAAATACATTATTATTATCATTTTACACGACTTAAATATATATTTGATTCTTAAAATAAATAAGTCGACTAAAAGTGATTTTCTTGTATAATTTAAATAGCAAATTAGTTTAACCTGGATATAGGACTATTCAAATGAAACATCTTAGATACATACTTGAACATGTCTAAAAATAATATAGATAATTCCTTGTTTTTCCTCTACCAACTTGATTTATACGGGATGCAATTCAAATTGTTGTAATATAATTCTTAATAAAAATATATTTACGACAAATCAATATTTTAATTGAATTTTTTGACTGAATAAGTTAAATCTAAATTTTTTAAAAAAAGTTTATTAACATTTTACAGAGTAAATTTAATTTAATAGATCATATATTTATCGGAAATATAACTAAATGTTATTGCATATATTATAGGCTACAATAATCACATTCGAACATTATGTTGGAATTCGGAGAATGTCCTTTCTCCCGGAAGAACTGTGGCGCCGAATCCTAGAAATCGGAATCCAGAACAGCGGTTTCAGCTACAAGGATCTCTGCTGCGTCTCCATCTCATGCCGCCGCCTGCGCCGCCTCTCCTCCGAGGATCTTCTTTGGAACCGCCTTCTCTCCGCCGACTATCCCCAACCCCATCTTTCTTCTTCTTCTTCCGGTTCTTCTAAATCCCTATATAAATTAAGGTGCGAGACCTGTCCCGCGTTTTCAACTTTTCTTAGTTCGCCCTTTTGCTTTTTTGTGTGATTTTCTTATCTGGGTATTTTCAAAGTTCAAATTTTATTACTTATTTATGAAGTGAGTTTTTGGGTAATTAGGTTTGAGAGGGACAAGGAGAGGAGAATAGCTGCTCATAGGAGGGCTGTGTTGAGAAAGGAGAGCCAGATTGCGGAACATTCTAGAAGACTCAGAGAAATTCAGACACGTGTTGCTCAAGAAACCGCCACAGCCACACAAACCGCTCAAGACTTGTCCAATTTGCGTAGGGCCAGGTACTCTACCCACTTAATCATTCATTTCACACACACACACACACACCAAAGGCTTTTTTTATTCATCTCTGTTGTAGTTGAATGCTAATGCCGATTCTATATGCTATCTTTTTCAACATATTGGTTATGCTATCTTTTTGGTGTTATGTGTGAATTTTAATGTTCTTGTTTATATAACAGAACTGTAATGGGGTGAATTGATTTTTCATTTCCCGGTAACTACTGATTAAGAACTTAATATTACTCTTCTTAGGTTTGTATCTATTGACTATTGTAATGTTTATCCATTGGGAAGTCACCTAAATAAATTATAGTTACCCTTAGCTGCCATAGTCTTGGCCTCATTGGAGGCCATAGTTGCTACATCATTGGATACTCAATTGGAGCCTGGATGGTGTTTTGTCTCACATAGACTACAAATATGGCTTAAATGAAGTTCGGATAGTTCTTACCTCACCAACTGATTTTACAAGATTGAGTTAGGCACCTAAACCCAATATTCTAAGAGTATGAGCTGTATTTTTTGCTCCATGATGGGTTTGCTGTAGGCTTTACTGCATTTATGATGTTTTTTTTTTGTTTTTTGTTTTTGTAGACAAGCCTTTGTAGCTTTGAATGTGTGGCAACCGGAGGTTGTCCGGAGTAGGCAAAAACAAATGGTTGAGCAGAGTGCTGTCCCTGCTGAATGTCGGATACACGCTCTTGAGATGGAACTAAAGCTTTGTAAGCAACAGATTGCTGGGTTGGAGTTGTTCTATGTAAGTGTTGATTTCCGTATGACACGTAAAGCTTCGTTGGGTTGTTACTTACACAAAATTGTACCAGAAAGATGAAAAGCGCAGGCTTGATACTGCAAAAGAAGAGTTGGCGTCTATGAAGTATCACCCTATGGAGGAGCATAAGACCATAAGCCAAGGGGATAATAAGCATGTCAAGCGGAAGCAGCTGAAAATATGCAATAGCTGTGAGTCTCTAATGCTAATTCCTCCAAAAATATCTGTATACAAAATCAAATCTATTGCTTGCCCTAAGGATAGTGTTTTTTTTTCCTGCTTTTTTGCTTGATTGATTCACCTTTTCTACTCTGTTTCCTTTTCAAATTCATTCCTTATAGATTAAATCATTGTCACAGCAATTATGATCATTATCAATAATAATATTGGAATTGTTTGCCCTTCTGGTTTTTATCTTTTGTTCAGTTTTCTTGCAAAACTAGTATTAAGATTAAGGCGTGTTTTCTTGATTATGCAGTACAAAAAAATGAAACAAAACAGGATAGATGAATAATCCTTTTGCAATTTTCTCCAGAGGAGGGACCAAACGTTATGGTTTATATTTGTTGGTGTGTTTCTGACCAACTGTTCATTGCAAAATTATCTGCTCCTTATAGTTGAGATTAAAACAGACAAAATATGTTTGAGGGCTTGATGAAATCCCCTCTACTGTTCTTGATATTTATATATATGATGAAGGAGATACAAAGAAGTTGAAACATTAAAGGCTGCAACTAGGTGC
>Ga0214543_1002253_pt1 | contig 37986 bp, 15 predicted proteins | sample CNSS2metaG_FD_160094 | JGI IMG/M metagenome (GOLD analysis project Ga0214543, IMG submission 160094) | Root nodule microbial communities from cowpea collected in UCLA plant growth center, Los Angeles, California, USA - CNSS2 | ecosystem: Host-associated > Plants > Roots > Nodule | place: USA...
TATGGCCACCTTTTCGTAATTGCGTGTCATCTTTCCTCAACTCCCATTGTTCCAGCCTTCTCTTTTTCTTGGGTCGCCCAGGCATAATCCTTTTATGTGGAGGCATGACATCTGGGAAATCAGTGGTGGGCCACATGTTTTGTCCATTGATATGGTAGATAATGGAGTTGTACATCTCTTCAAAACTTGATTTCTTGAAACATAGGGGGATATAATCTTCTGCATTCAAGTTCAAGAACCTGATGGCAGCAAGTGCATGGCAGCACGGGATGCTAGTTATCATCCACTTTCTGCAGCTGCAATCTTGGGTGTCTAGGTTGACAACATACTTGTCACCTACCACTGATAGGTGTGCAACTTCAAATACTTTCCCCCCAGCACAACTACATTAGAATTCATATACACAGATCAGATTCTACATCAGAAATCATCAACACAGATTAGGTTATACATCAACAACACTTAAATAAGTCATACCTTAGGATCCAGTATTTAGTTTTTTTGGATTCTTCTTGTAGCCTGCTGTTAATTTTAGGACAGATTTTCTCCTCCATTTTTCCACCTTTTGTCTTTTAGATTTCCACCTCTTCATCATGTATATTCGTATGTCTTCCAACATTGAGATAACAGGCTTGCTCCTAGCATCAACAAGCACACTGTTAAATGCCTCTGTCATGTTGTTTATTACTGTGTCAGTGACAGCATTCCTGGTGAATCTTGATTTGGACCAAAACTTGTGTATTAAAAAACATTATTTATGATAAGTCAGTTTTTATATTAAATAGTATAAAATAAATCATATTTCAATACAAACCTAGGTGGTATAGCAATGAGGTACTTGAAAGCATCCTCATTCTCCTTTTTATATCTCTCATTACCCTTTCCCAGGCCACAAGGTGTGTCATAGTTGCTGCCTTCCACATTAAGTTCTTCAACTTCTGACCTGCAAAGCGTTTTCTGAAATTCGAGTACAGATGCCTCATACAAAATCGTTGCTCTGCACCAGGTAATAACTCCTGAATCGCAGGCAATAGACCCTGTTTCACAGCAAAAATATGCAGAAAAATGAATACAATAGATGGCTAAAAAATGTTAAATGTGAATAAATATAATTCCATGAACAGATGCATACCTTTTTGTTGATCAGACATAAATGTACATGCCCCACATACTTCAGTTTCGCCTAGATCATCCACTAGGATTTCCAAAATCCATTTCCAAGTCTCTTTGTTCTCTACCTCCACAATGGCGTATGCTAGAGGAAGCATCTAGTCGTTAGCATCCCTCGCCACTGCAGTTAGCAACTCGCCCCCATATTTCCCTTTGAGGAAGCAACCATTTAACCCAATAAAGGGGCGACAAAGCACAAAAGCATCTTTGCATGCTTTGAAACATGTGTAAAACCTACCAAATACTGACTCACCTTGCATTTCATCCACTTTCACTTTCACTGTGCTACTTGGATTGCATCTCAGAATTTCATATGCATAGTCATGTATTCTTCGAAACTGTTCTTTGAATGACCCTTCCACTTGGTCAGAAGCTAAGGACTTTGCCCTACAAGCCATAGCCACTGAAATACTTGTATTCCACTTCCTCAACCCCTTCTCTCGCACATCCTTAATCTTGAATTTAGGATTTTCAATTAAAGACTTCTCTACCTTTTTACTAAGCCATTTTGCACTCATAATCTTAAGTTTGAACTCCCTAGAACAGTTATGCCTATCAATCAGTTTTCTTAGTTGCCATGTCTTGCGTAATGGAATATATGCAGCATATGCGGACCATTCACATTTTCCTTGTGCCCCCATACATTTCACCCTCACTCTTTGTTTATCATTTTTAACTCATCTTATATTTCTACCAGAATGAACTGCATAAGCTATTATGGCTTGTTGCAAATGTTCCTTATCTATGAAATTTGTGCCCACATCCCACCTATAGTCAGCCATGGAATTTGGCATGACAAATGTCCCAAAAGGACCACAGCTGCCCCCTTCATCACCTGAACTTTCATCAACACAACCTTCATCATCACTTTCGTTAAGACTAACGAGCTCATCTGATTGCCATTTATCTCCTGTTGTCTCTCTATCCAAAATTTGATAACTACCATCTTCCTCACTGTCACTGTATTCCTCTTCCTCACTTTCATTCTCTTTTTCAGTATGTTCCACTTGGTCAGACTCTTGCTCATTATGCACCTCCACACTCCCTTCAAACAAATTGTGATCACCATTGTCCAAACTGATTTGGACATCAACAAGTCCTTTAACCTCATGTTGAACTCCTTCTTCACCCCTCAAGTGAGATTGCACCTCACATTCACTTAAACCATCACCCCCTATCTGCACTTCAACCTCAACCTCATGAACCTGCTCATTAACCTCCTCATTAACCTCCTCGTCAACCTCCTCCTCAACATCCTTGTGAGCCTCCTCCTGTACCTCCTCATTAACCTCCTCCTGAACCTCCTCATTAACCTCTTCATCAACCTCAATATTAACCTCCTCCCGAACCTCCTCATTAAACTCCGCATTTATATGACTGCCCTCCCTACCCTCTAACTCATCCCCACACAACAAACCCTGTTGATCTTCTAAATTGTTTTCCACAACTTCTGCTTCAGAAATACCATGCACAACAAACATGTGAACTTGGCCATAGTGTTTGGCAATGTGCATCATGTTTATTGCACCTTTGTCATCCTCCAACATATACATGGCATTCTCTATTGCATACCATAATTCCTTAACATTAACATACCCCATTTCCCTTATTTCCTCTATCACCTCAAAATAAATCCACCTGTCTGGGTCACAAGCCCAAACAATGGTTTCCCCACCTATAGGACCATGTTGTTTAAAAAGTCCACCATGGCGGACCACAACTTCGAAACTTTCATCACACATTACACACCAATATTCAAACAACTGATATCTGGCAGATATAAAAAAAAATTGTAAGCAGGGTCCACAAAAGCATTTAATATGGCATAAAATTATTTGAAAGAACACACATAGGGTCCACGAACAAAAAAGGGACCACAACTTTCAAAGAAACGACACTGACACCGACAAAGCACGCACACAACCCCAATCCACTGACAAAGATGTTCACTAAAATAGGGAAAAGGAGTTGGACACTCCAACGAAAATTAGAATGGCATACAATAGCAGACAATGACAGCACAAATGCACAATAAAACAAACAGAATCGCTTTCGAAAATCACACCAACCCAATCGCAAACGAGCAAAAACCAAAAACGAAAGCGAAAGCGCAAACGCAATAGAAAACCTAACCTGGATTCGATATCTGCGATGAATTGATGATGAATAGAAAACCAACTTTCCTTTTCTTTCTTTCCCCCAAATTCGAGCACAAGTAACCTAAATCCCCAATTTTCTCAGCACAAACGTAAACACGTCTTAACCCTTTTTAGTTTTTAATCTGCGTTGCAATTTCTTTTTTATTTTCCTTTCTTTTACTTTTTTTTTTGTTAAATCATGTTAATTAAAAACGTAATGTGTTTAACCCCCTAATTAACCATCTGATTATAAAGAAACACTGACACGTAGGATTAGTAATTGGACACGTAGCAAAGAAAAGTCAATTGTATAGTGAAACGTTATCAATTTAAACGGCGTCACCCAATTAGGACCTAATTGAATCAATTTGACAAAAATTAGGACCTATTTGAGCACCCCGCAAAAATTGGGACCTATTTAAAAAAAGTTGACAAAAATTAGGACCAAAAAGATATTTTAACCAATACTTCTTATTACTTTTGTGACAGATGTCTACTCTTTAGATTTTTTTGTCATTTCATTTTTTTCCTTAAATACCCTCTTATTCATTTACTAGCCTTCTTTTGAATATAAAGTGCATTAATAGAATAAATTATGTTAATATGCTTTAGTTATTTCATTTCTGATTTATGATTTTAATTATATTAATTATAATAAATATTATTATTTGGGATATTATTATAATAATAATATTATTATTATTATTTATGATTTATTAACCACTATAATTAATATTATTAATAGTATCCTTATAAATATTTTTATTTTGTAATATTATTATTATTATAATAATTAATATTATTATTATTATTAAAATAAGTAATATTAATATTATTATAAAAATTATTATTATTATCATTATTATTTATACTATAAGTACAATTATTATTATATATATATATATTATTATTATTATTATAAATATATAAAATAATAAAAAATTTATTAATAATATTTTTATTTTTTATATATATATATATATATATATATATATATATATATATATATATATATATATATATATATATATATATCACTGTAACATACTATTGTTTATAATTATTAATAATAATATTATTATTATATGTGCTAGTGAACACATAGGCGTTGTCTTGTCTATGTGTTTGCATATTTTAATTTTCATAAAAATTTAAGTTAAGATTAATAACAAACTATGATGTACGGATACAATACGTGTATCGGATACGACACGTATCCAATACATCGATACGCTTATTTTTTAAAATAATAAGATACGATATGTGATGGATACGTGATATATGAATATTAATAAGCGTATAATAATTCTTAAAACATAATAAATATATAATTTTTATTGTGTGATTCCAAATTAAAAATATATGTACTAAAGTTGTCAACATAAAAGATATAAATTATTGTCATCATAAAAGTACGACTACAAGAAAATGACAAACTTTAGTAATCAAAAATCTCTTAGACACCAATTTTCTACTTAGAGACAATTATTTTGGTAGCCAAGACCTTGGTGGCTAATGTAAGGCCCACTAATTTTATTTTTGTTATTCTGCCCTAAATTCAAGGGGTTTCCCCAAATCAGTTGTTATTCTTTTTTGTTTTTCTTTTTGTAAGGCCCACTCTTAATTCCATCTCCCTTTCAGAAAACATCAGTTCTCAAACCCCTTTGTTCTCAACAGAAGCTCTGCTAGGGTTTAATCCCTAGCCTCCGTCAAGTTTGCTCAAGCTCATTCGACTCCACGTAAGTTGCTCCTTAGCTCATACTAATTCTTCCCTAGTCTCATTTTCGTGTTTACTTTGAGGCTCATCTCAATGACCTCGTTCTGTTTCGTTGGGCTATTTTTTTCCAGCTCACTAAATCGTTCCCAGAGCAGTGGTGCTCATTGTTTGCTTATATGAGTATTTTGGCTAGCCCTTTTCAGGTAAGGGAAGTTAGGGTTTCTCTGTTTTTACATTATTTTTGCATGATTAGATCTGTTTTGTGCTATGGGTGCCTGGTATGTACTATTGAGCATGTGATAATATGTTATTTGTGCTCTGGATGTTGTTGGAATCTGGTTTGGCACGCATGAGAGTAGTGGGTTCTGCTGAACTCGCCCAGGCGAGCGAGTTGGTCGCTCAAAACGAAAGCTCTCGATTAAGCGAGGAGCTCTCGCCTAAGCGAGAACAGCAAAAAATCACCCCCTCTATGTTTTGAGGTCTCGCCTAAGCGAAGGCCACTCGCCTGAACGAATTGGGCTAGCTTGAGCGAGACCTCGACGTGCCCTTTGTTTGCAGTCTCGCCCAGGCGAGAACAGGTAGCTTGAGTGAGGGGTCCCTCTCGCCTGAGCGAGAGCTCTTTAGCTTGAGCGAGATTGACAGAGTTGAGGGTATATGTGTATGTTTCCCATGATTGGATGATGTGTGCTTTAAACAGTTCAAGTTATGATGCCATATATAAATTGGGGCTGGAAGTCGATGTGTTTGGCATGAGCTTAGTATGATATATGTTTGGATAGTTGATTATTTATATATATGTATTGACATTAGATTGGTATGCATGGGGACTCTATGATTGGTTAGGGAAACATGGACAAGGTATGGGTAGGACATAATCCCATGACTCTCATAGTGGGAGCTCATGGTGGTGCCTCATCTAATGGACGTAATCCCTTGAACCCTCCTAGTGAGAGTCCATGGTGGTGCCTCATCTATTGGACTTAATTCCATGAACCTCGGGGTGAGAGTTCATGGTGGTGCCTCAATGTAAGGACGTAACCCCACGAGGGTATCGTGGTGGTGCCTCAAGGCCAGGATGTAATTTCACGAAGGCCTCGTGGTGGTGCCTCACTGCTAGGACGTAATTCCATGGGTCTCATGGTGGTGCCTTATTATACGTATCCGGATAGTCTAGTCTTGGAGTCTTAAATGGTTTGGTATCACCTGTGTGGATGTTTGTTATTTATGCTTGACTTTGAAATTGCATGTTGAGTGTTATGATATAACAATCTTTTACACTAGCTTACCCTTCTACTTGCTTGTATGTTTGTGTTTGGTTTTTCTCCTTTGCGATGATCATCAATTTTATTGATGTGAGCAGATGTGAGAACCCCTGACAATGGTAATAATAATAGGGATGTTGTGACTTGATGGTTATGGACGGGTATCGAGCTCACCATGGAGCCCACAACTGAAGGAGTTTTATTAGTTTAAGATTCTCTTGTCCTGGACAAGACCTTGTGCTACATTTGAACTATTGTACTTTGTTTTAGGTAGTGTGGGATCTCTTTTTATTTGGTATGGATATGTGTGGGGTATTGTATACCTTCATATCCCAAACTCTGTACTCTCTGAATATTTATGTACGCGACATTTTATTAATTTGAGGTTATCCAATTTTTGAGACGTTACAGCGAATGTTAATGACCAATTTAGAAATAAATTATTTTGGTAGTCAACCTTGGTGGCTAATGTTAGTAACAAATTTAGAAACTAATTCATTATATAAAATATTTTAATTATCAATTTAGACACCAATTATAATTTTTTGGAACTACTTTAGTTGTCAATAATTTTTATTTTTTAAATTGGTACATAAATTGGTCACTATATAATAGTGAGTAATTATTTTTTGTCATTAAAATTTTCTTGTAGTTTAATACCACTTTATAAATTAGATACTTCATCAATAAGTATCTATAAAGTTTTCTAAAGTGTCGGATACGAATACGTGATTTAAGTTGAAGTATCGGTGCATCATAAATAACAAATATATAATTAATTTTTAAAATAGTTGTTAATGTAAAATTAAAATATAAGATACGTACAAAAATAAGTCTTTAAAATAACGGTTTAAGAGAAAAAAGATTTTCTTGAATAACAGTTAAAAGTAAATTATTTATAAAATAATTACTTTTTAAAATGTTCTCTTTTTATATACTATTATAAATTATTGTTAATGTTATTTATATTATTACACATAATATTATTATAATATATATATATATATATATATATAAAAGTATAATTGTTATTATTATTATTATATATTCTTATTCTTATTATAATTAGTATTATTAGTAATTGTAGTAAAATAATTAGTATGGTTATTATTTTTAATATTATCACTATTATATATTATATATTATTATTATTATTATTATTATTATATTAGTGTTTATATTTATTACTTTTTTTTATCATTCATATTTCACGTTTTTCATATTGTATTTATATTTCAATTTTATTTTGTACATTTATTCTACTTTTATTTATTATGGGATAATATTTCAATTATTTTTATTATTAATACTATTAATAGTAACAAAATTATTATTATTAATTTAAAATTAATAATAATAATAATAATAATAATATTATTGTTATTATTATTATTATTATTATTATTATTATTGATATTATTGATGTTACCGTGGAATCACAATTCAATTACTTTTAGGAAAATAATATTTTAACCCACTTTTATTATTATGTGTTTTATTATTATTATTATTATTATTATTAGTATTAGTATTACAATTAGTATTAGTATTATTTATTTTTATTACATAGTATTAGTATTATTGTATTTATTATTACTCTTATTTTCATTGTTATTATTACTTCTATTATTATTTTTTTTATTATTGATATTATGATGTATTATAGTTTAAATTAATATTAATATTAGTGTTATTAGTAATATTGATATTATTATTATGGGTAATTTTATATCATTAGCATTACTATTATTACACATTTTAATATCAATTTTGTGTTGTTTTTTTATTTTTTATGAGATCGTATTTTATTTTAACAAAACTTTTCAATATATATCAGTATGTTACATTGTTTATATCTTTATATCTTTATGTGTTTATGTTTTTATCAACTTCATGTTATATCTATTTTGTACTAGATCATTCATATTCTACAATATATTTACATTTTAATTTTATTTTATACCTACACTCTACTTCTATTTAATATGAGATCGTAGTTGAATTAGTTCCACTTTTTTCCTTTTTATTAGTTTTATTATCAGTTATATAATCCATTAATATTATTAGTTGTATTTCTCTATAATCTAATACTTAAGGCCAATTATAATTTTTGTTTAGAAAATGATGTAATTGAGAATTTTTGAAACTGAAACTGAGACTCAATATAAACAAAAAATTAAATAGAGACTTAGTTGAAACTTTTCATGTAAATTGAAAAGCAAATGACTAATTAAAAACCTTATTTATTAAACATTATATAAAATTTTTTAAAATCTATAATCATGTACTAATATACAAAATATTTACATATAAAATTATTTTAATATATATTATTATATTATAATATAATTAATTATTATTTTTACATTATTCAACATTTTACTATGAATAATTTTAATAGTTAAATATTTATTTTTTAGACAAATATAATAATAATTATATTATTAAAAAAATTAAAATAAAAGAAAAATCGTGTGTATATGTAACGTCCCATTTAATTATTAAGCGTAATTAAAAGAAACGTCACACACAAATAGTACAACAGCGCAGTCCTAGGGTCTTAAACACAACCCCTACAATCCTAGGCACACCACGATGCCAAAAGAAAACCAGATAAAAAGAGATAGAGTATTAAGGAGTCAAGCAATACATGGGTCATAGCCCTAACAAAAAACCAAAAGAAACATGAAGTTCAGCCCAAGTAAACTATGCAGCGGAATCATCTCTCCTCTGTTGACCACGAGTGTCTCTCGCATCTGCTCCCATCAATAAATTGATGATCATCGCAAGAGTAGAAGAATAACATACAAAGCATTCAAACAAGAAAAGGGTAAGCTAGAGCCAAAACTATTTCCTCAATGCAATCAGATACACACTCACAGTCCATTATACATACATCACCCAAGCATGTTAAGACCTTCCAAACAGTACACTAAGACTTGACTCGACTCATCCGGATACATATAACCTGGTCGGATTCAGCGGATGCTTGCACTTGTGGTGGATACCTCTGCTCACCCCCGAGTTGCTCACCCCCGAGCTATGTGTTACAAGTGTTACAATGAATCAATTCCCTCACACACAAGGTTAGCCCTTAATGAGATTCAGGCCTCCTGCTACTCTCACCATAGGAGTTAGTTCGCTCTAAGTGAGACTAACTGACTTCTTAGAGTGTCAGGATGCAATCCTTACCTTGAATCCTTACCAAGTTATACAGATGGGGCACCACCATGGACACCCACTAACAAGGGCCATGGAATTACGTCCCGACCACTGAAGTGCAACCCTGGAAGTCTCACCTAGAGACTCCAAAAATTACGCACTGACACAGACCAAACATAATCATACAGTCAAGTAATACACATCATGCAAGTATATATTCATTAGGCCAACCTTTAAAGCCAATACCTTTCATGTTCCAGGTCAAACTCATTCCAACTCATCATACTCCATCCATGAATATAGAATTTCAACTCATCACGTTACCATGCCACTTTAATACCAACCATTTCATTAATATCCCATGCAAAGCTCATGCCAAACCCATTATCCATAAATCATAAATCACACCACTCATGCATACTTATTTTCCTCATACTTTTAAACACAATACTTAAATCCAAGCAAATTAGTGCCCACCACTGTTCTCTCATGCAACAGTCCAATATTACCACACAACCAACACAAAATCATCTCATAAACCCATAATAGCATGCTATCCAATCAAATCATGCAATATCATCAAACAATCACGAAAAAACACAGAGTTGGAAAAAACCCTAACTTTCCTTACCTGGAAGGTTTAACAGAGGACTTCGACTCCACAACAGTGAGTACAGCCACTCCAAGGACAATTTAAAGAGCTGAAAACCACGAAACAAACCTTAGAATGAATCTCCTACAGAACCCTAGTCAGGGAACATGAAGATATGCTAAGGAAGAGGTGATACTAGGTGAAAGATAACTTACGTTGAGCAAGAAGGGGCTTGAGCGAAGCTTGACGGTGGTGAGGTATCAAACCCTAGCAGGAAGATTGACGGCTGCAACTCAAGGTTCTCTGAAAGTGAGTGGCAAGTGAGGATTAGGACAGACTTAGGATGAGTTTTATCCTTTGGGCCAATCCTTAGGCCCACACACAAGGGGCAGCCCTTTAATTTAAGGCAGAAAGGAAAAGACATTTTAATAGGCCTTACGGTATACACGAGTCACAGGCTAGTTTCTATTAAGAAAACATTAGTCATTTTCATTAGTTTATAATTTAAATGAAAATCTGATTCTTTTATTTATAATTTAAACGAATCCAAACATGTACCAATATTTATTTTAATTCAAAATACTTCCCACATATATATATATATATATATATATATATATATATATATATATATATATATATTAGTGTTTGTGTTAGATTTCTTTCTCTGCAGAATAATAGAGTACAATCTTTCAATAAAATATTATAATGTTATTTTACGACATTTCTTAAGTTATTAAACTACTTTTTATCAATTTATATTTGCCTTTATCCTTTCTTGATTTTATAATATGCTCTAAATTAAAAATAAATAAAACGTTTAATAAGAATAATAAATAAGTAAAAGAATTATCAATTTACTATTTTAATATTTTAAATTTTCTTCCTATTTTATATTAACTTATTTATAATAATGTAAAACTAAACTGTTACAAGGATTAAGGACTAACATTCAACTATTGTCATTGTCATGATATCATGAGAATCCTTGAATGTGTTTTTTGTTTCAAACCTAAACTCTTTAAACTTTGATGGTATAGTACATTGTAGAAGAAGTAGACTTGATGACCCAAAACACATACCAATTTGAAGTTTATATAGTTCTCTACCAATTATAGAGTTGTTGTCATAATACATTTGTTGTCAATTATATGGAATTATAATATCAAAATTTATGTAATAATTATAAAATTGATTGACAAATGGACCACATTAATGGAAATAATTGAATATGTGAATATCTCATATGATCCCACATATCACATATTTGGGAAACTTTCAACATTCTCTCAATTGGTTCATTATTTCTATTATCGATCAATACAAGAAACTAAATGCAAGGATCATGGTGACATGTTCTCCAAAAGTGAGTATTATCTCCCATGTATTACAATATATTAAGTCTATTATCAAATACTCTTAACTATAATGAATAAACCATATGTTTATTCTAGAACAAATGAAATTTCTCAAAATAAAAAAATATGTGCACAACAAAATGAAAAAAATTGACTAAGAGTTTTATCAAAGTAAAAATAATGATTGTCATAACATGGAACCAAATTCCCATTTGTGCTAAATGATTCTTAAAATTCTTTTAAAATTCTTTAATGGCATGTTTTTAGTCAAAGGATCGACAATCATCAACTCAGTGCTAATGTGCTCAATGACCACTTAACATATTTTCTTATGGCTAGATAATATTTAATGTCAATGTGCTTAGTTTGACTTCCACTTCTATTATTATTAGCCCATAAATAAGGTAACAGAGTTATCACAATAAAACTTCAATGGCCTAGCATTTGAATCCACAACTATAACCCCAGATATAAAACTCTTCAACTATACACCATGTCAGGTAGCCTCAAAATAAGAAACAAACTCAGCCTCCATACCTGATACTGGAAGTAGCCTCTCCCAAGCACCCAAGGTGATTCTATTCGTGAAAAATAAGGAAATTTCCCAAAACTCTTGTAGAAACATGACTAAATAACCATATTTGCGTATTGGGATCGATATTCTCGCCTAGCGGCTTCATTCTCGCCCAATGAGGCCTAAAATCGACGCTCTCAGATATGTAACTCACTAGGCGAGCCATATTTTCGCCCAACGACTAGAATACTACAGTTCTGGACTGTCATTTTAGCCCAGCGAGTCACCAGCTCGCCCAACGAGTAAGCCTGGCACCCAATGGTGGTTTTTAGCCTTCTAGGGGTTGTCCAAGGCAGTATATACCTAGAGGTGAGTCCTTTATTCATGTTTGCATTGTTGGGCACGATTTTGGTGCCCCCGACATGGGTATTTGTCTAAATATCAATCTTTCTTGTCAAATCATGCTTCATTGAGTTCCAACTTGTTTTCGTCCACCAGAATTGTTTCCTATTGTTTTATTTCATGCACTCATAATAGAAATTAGAAGTAAAGAAAGCATAAAACAACTAAAATACAAAACAATACAAAAATAACATAAACTTGAGGATTAAACAAGATAAAGGCTATGAAGAAGTTGATTTTATTCACGAAATTTAACATCAATAAAAGGTAAAAAACAACGTTATCAATGAGCTTTTTTAATTTGGGGCTTTTGTGCCCGTGAGGCTTTTTTGGTCCCAATCTACGTAGGTTAAGACCAAGCCCTTTGGGTTGAGCCAAATTGAGGCTCTAAGTACGATTATCGTCATTTTTATATGAAGGAAGGAGTTCTTTTATCAAATAATTTAAAAGGAACAATCATATGTCAATCTTTATCTTTAATGAACTCGTACAATAATTCAAACTGAAGACATTACTTAACCATCACACTATAAAATATTTCACCTTCCAATATAAATATAAAATAAAGTTATATACTCCTCATTATTTTAACAAAATAAAATGTGCATTTTTAATTCATCTTCAACCTCAAAACCAACAACACACCCACTGTTAAGAAAAGGTGTCAATTGCCATAAGCAAGTGATAGCGTTTTGCATTACATGAGTACACAAAACAAATATCGCATTCCTAAAATATTCCAGCAAAGCTTAGAAGGGTCGTAATGTAGATGATCCAAGATCTTTTGTACCCATAACCGTAAAGTCCAACAGTGGATTTGCGTCACCTCGTCAATAGTGACACCTCGAACGCCCATAAAGTCCAAAAGGATAACCACGACATATTCAAAACAACAAGCAAAGGTATTTATCCTTGTTCTGATACCAAATGTAAAACTAATACGCAGAAAAAGGATTAAGGACTAACCTTCAGTCATTGACACTATGTCATGAGAATCCTTTAATGTGCTTTTTCGTTCCAAAGCCTTACTCTCTCGACTTTGATGGTATAATATAATGTAGAAGAGAGTAGATTTGATGATCCAAAACACATAGCACCTACAAAATTTATAGAGTTCTCTACCCGTCACAAAGCACTTACAATAATAATAATAATAATAAATTGTTGTCGATTATATGAGATTACAGTATCAAAATTTATATACTTAATGTTATAATTAGTAAGGTAATCCTATTAAATTGAGATGTTATAATGGAGACTAATTCTTTAATTTAAAATCTAAAACTACAAGTACATTAACTAGATTGAAAAAAAAAATACATGAATGGTTATATTTCTTGATTACTCTTTATAGAGATTTTTAAAATGTTAATGCTTTAAGAGAGTGAAAAATTATATTTGGGTGGTTAAATATGAATACATTTGTTGTTCCTTAACTTTTGGTGAAAATTAGAATTAGTTCTTCTTTGAAGCTTTGACCCAATTTAATTCTTCAACTTTAGAAATGTGTGAATTTAGTCATTTTAACCAAATTTTGTTAAGTTTATTTGACGTTTCAAATGCGTTTAATGATAGCATTTGAGTTATTTACACTGTTTGACACATCTCTGCTTCAATAGTAGTTGAAAAACACTTTTGAAAAGTCAAAGAAACTTAACAAAAAATTTGGTTAAAATGACTAAATCCACGTATTTATAAAGATAGAAGACTAAATTGGTTCAAAGCTTCAAAGAGGAACTAATTCTAATTTTTACTACAAGTTTTAAGTTTTGGGACAAAAAACATATTTAACCCTTTATATTTTTACATTTTTTATCAAATAAACACCATATTTTTATTTTATTCATACAATAATTTACACCAATAATTTTATTTTAAAAAAGGTAAGAATATTTTTATAACTCGTATATTTTATATAACACTTCACAATTTTATTATAGAAAAAAATATATGTGAATAAAAGAGTAAATAAAAAAACTTTTAATTATTATTATTAATATATTATTATATTATAATTTATTTTTCAATCAATTATATATATATATATATATAGAGAGAAAATTTGTTATTTTTTTTGGAAAAAAAATGTTAATTGTAAAAGAATTGTATTGTTATGAGTTGTGAAGGTATATAAATGTTGTATCACAAATTTTCACAACATTCTATCACCTTTATTATATTTCTTCCAACCTTAGTCAGAGGTCTCTCTGAATAACAGAACATGCGTTTGTCTTTTTTCTATAAGTGTGAGAGACCATAACTTGAGTTGTTTCGTGTTTATTTTTGCATTCTAGGAAAACATCAAATTTTGTCTCTTCTTTATTCGGTGTACGTTTCTTCCTCACACTTTGTTTTTTTTTTTCTTTTATCTTTTCCATTTTGTGTTTCAAAACAAAGAATAATGTGACTTGTCATAATTTCGGATAGTCTTTTCTGGGTTTGAATGATGCATGCAAAATGGTGTAGAAAAGAGGAACATGAATGAAACAAAGTGTAATTTTGTTTCCATTTTGTGCTTCAAGACACACACCTTGTATCATTTTTTTCATCACCATTTTTTGTTTCCAAGGTTGCATGTAATAAGTTGTTGATTATCTAGAAAAACATGATAGAAGAAAATGTTGACCAACAAATGCCGGAAAGAAAGAATTTCTATGAGAACTATCAGGTCGTAAAATAAATCTAAAGTCTAAAGGGTAAAAAAAAATATAATTTATTTATAATTTTTAATATATTCAATAATTTTAATCATTAAGATAGGAATAACTTAAATATAATTTTTTTTATATATTCCGAAACACTTTTCTAAACAAAAAACGAAAAAACTCTAAATTACAATGATTGATATTTTTTACAGTACTAACTCAACTAGAGTTGTCAAAATGGGTAATCCAGTCCGACCCGGCTCGATTCACCATGGATTTATGATTTAGTGAGTCAACCCAACCCGACTCATTTTTTAGCGAAGCCAAAAAAATTCGAATCTGACCCGGACCACCACGGGTTGGCAGGTTAAACGGGTTGGCTCACGGGTTCATTTAATTAAAAACAATACAATTTTCTATTTATTTTTTAGTCAAAACTAAATTCTAATTCTAATTAAAATCTAAATAAACTTTAATACAATCCAAATACAAACAAAAAAAAATACAAATTATGTATGTCTTGGCTAAAAAAACAACCTAACATGACCCAAATGTAAAGTCCAACTTAATAAAAAACACTTGTGTGACCCTTTTATCTGCGGGTTGGTGAGCCAACTCAGCTCATCACAGGTTCAACCCGGGTGAGCCAGGTTCTAGATGAGTCGGGTCAAAAATCAATCCGTATTGAAATTTGTAAAAAAATTTCAACCTAACCCGGTTCGAACCCGTGGTGAGCCAGGTTGGTTCGCGAGTTCCAACCCATTTTGAAAGCTCTAATCTCAACATACTTTATGTTGAAATATCTTTTAAAATAAAAATATTTAAAAAAATATTTTTTTTAATTACGTAGGATATGTTTTTTTTTTATTTCTATAATATAATAGAAATTTATGCAGAAACTTATGAGGTTTAAAAAATTACAATACATCTTTACTAATATCATGTCATAATTGTGTTAAGACTCTATCACTCTTTTTCTCAATTCTTTAAGTGAAGTGAATAATCTCATTACCAAAAAATTGACCCAATCATATGGAACAATTGTGATTTCAATGAATTGGTATAGAAGAGAATGGTTTGAAAAATTGCAACATTAGATCATATGATTGGAGGTATTTGCATGATTGTGCTTAATTTTTAAATATCCTCTAATGAACCAATGATAATTATAGTAGAATTGTGAGTTATGAATCATTCTTTGAGGATTTATTCTTGAATTCTTGAATGTGAGAGTGTGGTTGTCATTTTATATTTTATGACATGGGCATGTACCGCTTAATAGTTTGAGAACAAACTTAAGAAACAAAGTTTTTTATTTAAATTTTTTTTCGAGCTTTTTTTTATGCAAAATTATTTATTAAATTGTCATAATTAATTTTATTTAACATTTATTCTTCAATTATAATAAGGCTAATCTATTTAATCTTTTTTGAGACATTCTTGACACCGGACTTGTTAACATTATTTTATAAGTTACATATGCATTTGAAAAATAATTTAATCTTTTGATATAATTAAGAGTGTCAATTAGTTTATCATTTTCTAAACCTATAATTTTTCTAAAGATATTTAATTGTGAAAATAAATCAAATCCATCGTATCCAACAAATTATCACGTTTTAAAGATTTTTCAAGATTTAATCCTTTTTTCTTTCAAAAATGTACTTGTGACTTTAATTTTCTAAGACTACATAAAAAGATATCTTCATATATTTTAAATTGTTCAAATCTATTCTAGTGTGATAATATTTTTATCTACAATATAAAAAAAAGTAATCAATTCTAAGCTATTCTTGAAGAGATTTTACAATTTCATTCTCAATGTTTTCATCAACTTGTTTCTTTTTGCGCCTAATACGTTTTTCACAAAAAATAGGTTCTTCTTAACTCGATAGTAAGTCTTTTTTTCTCTAAACTTGAATTATCTTTTTACAGAAAACCAACTTTTAATTATGCTCTAATTAATCTATTATCCACCAAAAGACTAACAACTAATCCAATTAATAGTTATAGAAAAATTTTAGTTCCTTGTCAAAATATATGCAAAAAATTTCTTGAAACTCGTAAATCGAAAAATACTAAAAAAAATAAAATTAGGCAAAAAAAAAACACATTTTATAATTTTTGTACAAATCCAAAACAAAATAAAAACTACACACCAAAACAAATATAAACAAAAAACATTACACACGGGACAAATATGATATTGAAGGATGTAATATGCTAATACCCTAAAAAAATGAGTCTTAGAAGAGAAGAAGATAAGGAGACGCAAAAAAAAGTCACAAAGAGATAAAAAGATAAAAGAAGAAAATAAAATTATAAGAGAATAAAAATAACTAATTATTATTTTCGTAAACAAAATTATAATTTACTAAATACAAATTTTAACTAATTAATTATCATTTTTAATACCAATAAAAATTAACATACACTAATTATAATTTAATTAAAATTTATACTCAAACATAAACTTATGATTAATGTAATAGAGCTATATTAATAATAAAATATTATTTTGAAGTCTTTTTTATCTCAAACACAATTTTATAATTAATTTAATAGAGGTATATTAGTAAAAAAAATTGAGATTTTTTTTAAATAATTTTACAATTAATTAATTAATAAGAAAATATTAGTAGTAAAAAAAATTTGAGGCGATTTTTTTTAAAGGCTTAAAGCGAGTGGTTTTACTTGCTTTACCCTTGAGTTATGATGCACGAATACAATACGTGTTTCGGATGTGACACGTATCCGATACGTCGATACGTTTATTTTGGATAGGACACGATACGTGATAGATACACGATATGTGAATATTAAAAAATGGGTACAATAATTCTTACAAACATAATAAATATAAGATTGTTATTATGTTAATCCAAATTAAAATTATATGTACTAAAGTTATCAGCATAAAAAATATAAATTATTGTCATAATAAAAGTTCCACTATAAGAAAAATCTTAAATAATGACTAATTTTAGTAACCAAAAATATGTTAGAGACCATTTTCCTAATTAGAGACCAATTTATAGACTAATTATTTTGTTAGCTAATGTTAGTGACCAATTTAGAAAGCAATTATTTTTGTAGTCAAAATCTTGGTAGTTAATGTTAGTGACTAATTTAGAAATTAATTCATAATAAAAATTATTTTAATTATCAATTTAGAGACTAATTATAATTTTTTGGAACTATTTTAGTTACCAATAATTTTTAGTTTTTAAATTGATATTTAAATTGATCACTATATAGTAACTAATTATTTTTGTTACTAAAATTGATCAGTATTCAAAGATTTTCTTATACTGTACTACGACTTTGTAAATTATATATTTTACTGATAAGTATCGATAAATTATCCTAAACTATTAGATACGGATAAACGTCAAACATAAATACGTGATCAAAATTGAAGTATCAGTATCAGTATATCATAGCCCTTGAGCTAACCTTGTAGGTAAATCTTTAAGTGACATTTATTAAAAAAAATCACAAAGTTATAACATGCAATAATTTATTATAATCTAAGATAAACATTGATATTATATTTTATACTTGTTGAAAGTTTGTTAAAGAGATAAAAATCAAGACAATATATCTTTACATCTTTTGTGTGTAACCCTAATGTTCAAACCCAAATACGGTATTTTATTTAAAAAACTCAATATATTTTAAATTTATTTAAGTTTGAAATTCATGATAAATTTGAATATTTTATTAAATACTTATTAAATTTTTGTGTTTTATTAAGTATTAAAATGTTTAAAGGATTTATACTTTTATAATTGAGTTTCTATAATTTTATTTATATGTTATTCAAATGATTATATTGTCCTATCCCTCTGTTTAGTTCTCACTATATGATTTTGTTACTTTATCTTTTTTATCTACTTTTTAATTAATATTTTATTTTAAAATTAATAATTTTTTTATATAATAGTTCATAATAGAAAAAAGAAGATGACTATTCTTTTCACGCATAATTTTTATTAATATTATATTTTTCTTTTCCACACATAATTATAATATTATATTTTCTTTAACACGATATTTTCATCATACCAAGACTAAAGCTTTCATACCGACCATGATGATAATAAAAGTCAAACAAATTAAACATTTTTTTTGTCATCAAAATTAAATTAACTCTTCAAATTCTTTATTATTTACTAATATTAATTTTTATTTATAATACTTTTTTATATTAAAACACACGACTTGTTACTTTATTTTTTTTTCATTTTTACAACCAAATTAACTTCCAACCTTATTTTGTTTTTATCGTACTAACACGTCTTAAATATATTAATTAATTAATAAAATAATACTTTTAATCTTGGATATAATCTAACAAAACTTAACTCTTTTTGTCGAATTACTTAATCCCACCATTTACTCCCCATGACTTATTTAACTAGGGATGGATCGAATTAAATTGGGTTAAATTAAACGTAAATATTGAGTTTACCAAAATAAGAAACATCATCTAAGAATTTTTATTTTATTGGAAGAAACCCCTATTATAAAAATATATATATATATATATATATATATATATATATAAATTACCAAAAGTAATTTTTAATGTAATGTTATAATAGAGTTATAAAATAGTTAGATATAAATTAAGGAGTGTGAAAGTATATCATTTACACTCACTCTCTGCGAAACACACTCTTAAGATACAGTTCGGGATTCTGTGACAGAAAGTGTGATGGCGAAAGAAAACGATTACACGATGGAATTTAGAAGCTACAGAGACGGCGCGTGGTACACCGCGCGTGTTTCGTTCGAGGGAGAGATGCTGAGAGTGTGGTGCTTCGACTTCCCCGGAGAATGCTACGATGCGTTTGAAGCCTCTCAGTTTGGAGAATGTGAGCAGCTTCATCATTTCCAGAGTCGCTTCAGACCTCTGTCTAAACAGCTTCAAGACAACGAGTGTGGTTCAGTCGCTAAAGGAACCAGAGTCTGCGCGTGTCAGCACTTTGCCCACGATGACCTTCGCTTCTACGACGCCGTCGTGGATGGGGTTAGTCTCCACTCACCAATCCTACCTGTGTTTTACGTCTTGTGAAATATAGGGTCTGTTTGGTTCAAGCTCGATAACATGATATATGATAACATGATATAAGCGCTTCTAGGGATGCACTGGCTAGTTTGTTTAAATAATATGAGATTTTTTTTTTAATTTAAATGTTTTCTGTATATTTTTTTTTAAAAAACATTTATTTAAGAAACAGAATCAGAATTTGCTTACTAAAATAATCTGACAAAAAGTAAAAAAGAAGTTTTATTATTAGTAGTTTTTCTATCCAATATCCCATTATTATAGAATTTGGTTCTACTTTTTCGAAAGATCCTTTTTTAGAAGTGTCGGGTTTTTTATAACGGGGTTAAGCAGATTTTGTTAATATGGTGAAGAAATACACAAAAAATGTATTTCTTCTTGCATTTCTCTTGTTGTTTGGTAAGAATAATTTACTATCACATAATCTTAAAGGTGACTCCTAGATACTAAATTCAATGAAATAGAAAGGTGATGGTTTCTTACTTAGTTTGGGGAGAATAATGCAGACAACTTTTACATTCTTGATTAAATTAAATTGTTTCCTGTGTATCCTTCATAGGTGAAACGAAAAAAACATGCTTCGACAGAAAAAGAGAAATCATGCTTGTGCACCTTCATACTTTTCTGGTTGAATGGGCCAAAAGAGGGAAATCTAACTGCTACAACAATTGAGGATATATGCATAGTTCAATCTGAAGGAGAGTTAGATCCTATATTGGTTTCGTTTCTGGAGATGGCAAAGGGGAAAATAGATTTGTTTTCCTCTCGTTCTGTTTCAGCATCAAAGGGAGTTTCTAGCATGGAAATGACACCAGAAGGGGACAGAAGCTTAGGCAGTACTTGTGGAATTGGTTATTTTGAACTAATAGAAAAGGCAAATACTAAATGTTTTTTTTTTTCCTTTTATGTAACCATGGATACTTTCCACTAACTTGTTGAATGTATTTTCAGAGCCTGACATGATATCTTACATTATATTACTCAACAGGAAAAACAACATGCTAAGAAGTCTGCTGCCAAAGTATTTTCACATGAAGGTTTGTTTCTGTGTAAGAGTAGAATTAGGTTTGACTCACCGGGTTTTGCTTCAAAATCCATTTCATGTTTTTCAGAAATTTGTATGGGTATCTTCATATGAGTGTCCATATAGTTCTGTCAGGGCTAAATCATAAACTGTCAAAATTACAGATCAACATTTAGGATCATATGATTTTACTTACTAGGAGTGCAAAATTGTGTCAAATTCTACATGACTGGTTACATGTAAGACTGTGTTTAAGTAAATTTCACATTGTCACATTGCCATTGTAAAATTGTTAGAATTACAATACAACTCATAATATGGTTAAAAAATCAGCTCTTGGCCTATTTATTTTATGGTTAGATTGTACACAACTTAAATGGAATGATTGTTATTGGGTTTGAAATGAAAAATGTGATCTATCTATTCTTGACAACTTGTGTTTTTATTCATTTAGGTTGTTTGTGTATTTGATCTTCACTTTCTTTAATTTAAATTTTCTTTGCTCTTTACTTTTGCACTATCTTTGTCAAAGAATCTGCTTCAATTCTCAACCTGATGAATTTCTGTATACAAATGCGACATTGTTTCATTTTTTCTCTTTTCTCACCTTACATCTGCAGTGATCTATATCCAGTCATGAATTATGAACAATATGACATTCCTAGATTTGTGTTTATCTGCTTCTTCCTACTTAAAATGTAAGCCATGTTTGTTTTTTCTGACAGGGTAAAGTATTTCTTGTGAATCCTTATTTAATTTTTTGTACCTCTCTCTTAAATACATCTTATAGTTTGGGATCTTACTGTCCTGCTTTAAATTTTATAGTCAAATGATTCAAATCCTTGGGAGACCTTGTTTGACATTGTTAAATGCTTATTCGACATTCTTATGTTTCAATTTTTCTCTACCATTATACATGTTCGTATGTATAAAGAGATTGGAGTATCTTCTAAATTTTACTTAGATTTCCATTTGTGTTGGATTGGAAGTTCCACATATATTAGAGATAAGATCAATTTATAATATATAAAAAGGTGCAAACTTTACCTTACAAATCGATTTTGTAGGTTTGAGTAAGGCTTAAATCCCACTTCTGAACAATTTGGTTTCGAATTTCTTCTTTTATTTTGTTTATAGTCAGTTCCTTTCTTTGATTTATAGTCAGTTGTGATGACATTGAAGATCCGGATCTTGAAGGAACAAAAAATGCGTTTATGATATTGATTGCAAATATCGATGGAGAATTATGTCCATCTACAGTTACACTGTTCTTGCAAAGGCATACTTCAGTATCAGCTAGAGTATTAATTTTTCCAAATTTGTCATCGGAGGTATATACCAGGGGAGCCATTATATTGGATTCTGAAAAAGAGTTTCAAGAGATGTGTGGCTTTCTGAATGATCCCAACTGCATCATAACGTCTTCAAGTGGCAGGTATTCTGTATGTATACTTCTTAAATATTATGTTTGCAGCTATAAGCAATCAACTTTCATTGTTGGTTCAATTGTGAAAAGTAAATGTCTGTGTCATTCTCTAAATGTTGAAACAGGGCTTGTTAATTCTTTAACTACAATGCCTACAAAATTCTGAATATATTAATATTTTGTATTTACTTTTACTATTTTAGAATTAATCTCTTCACTATTTTTTTCCAGGCCATGGGTGATACTTGAAATCCTAGTGGGACTAAAAGAAATTAAATCATCATTAGGAACATTGGGGCATATATCAAAGGTATCTTACTGAATCACTTGTAAATATATATTTCCTCACACCTACGATATGATTAGAAATATAATTAAATTATAGTCACTAATGCAGCGAAAGGGTATGGTTATGGTTCTTTTTTATGTTAACCTATAGTTTTAGACGGGTTGGCGGGACAATCCATAGGTCATGGCCCACTTTGTCATCCCTAATTGTGATTCTTGATATTGTTAGCAAGGTGGCAGAGTACTAGTGCAACAGTAGTTGCACACCCTTTTTAGAATCCTTAATAGTAACCCAGGACAGTTCTCGACATGTTTCCTCACTTGTTGTCTTAATGATTTTATCTTGGCAGAGTATATCACGAAAAGTAAAGAGTGGAACAAGCAACGATTTGAAGGTTCTGCACTCAGGAACTGAAGAATTCAAGAGAGCTAGTCATTTGAGGGATTTGTTTTTGGAATTTATTAGTCACCAAGAGCGATTACACAAGAGACTTGCACTTGAGGAGAGAAGGATATTTGCTGATGAACAACTAGTTCGGATTAAGGAGAGATAGAAAAGAAAAAAGAAAGGGAAAGAGACTCGACAAAGTTTTTCCTACTGATCTTACTGTAAATATAACTATACTAGTAGGCTACGGACATGCTACTTTTCCCCCAAGATTCTTGTTGGGTTATTAAAGACAAGGTAAACTTATTTGAGAATTTTCAAATAGGTTTCTATACTAAAAATTCAGTGCTTGTTAGGGAATGTGTTAAGTCTTCTATTTTACACCTTTTCTAACAGTTTGTCACTTTTTGAGGTTGGGAAAGTGAGAGTATAGATTTGTAGTTTTTACTTTTCAGAAAATGATAGTTTATAGCAAATTTATATGATTAAGTACTTGACTATTCTGTTAGATTTTATTATTGGGTGAAAACTGCAAATACAGATTAAACCAGATTAAACCACAATAACATTTGTACACCAAATCTTCAACCACAAAGTAAACCCTAACTTATATTTGATGTGATATCCTTAAGCAGTGGCTTCAAGATAAGGGTAATCAGTGTAACCAACAATCGGATCATGAGTGTAAAAGGTGTCTCTGTTGTATTTGTTGAGTGGTGCATCAACCTCAAATCTCTTAGGCAAATCTGGATTAGCCAAAAACAAACGACCATAAGCAACAAGATCTGTGTTGTTCTCAGCCACAGCTTTGTTCCCTTCTTCTCTGTCATACCCGCCTGCAACAATGAAAGTGCCATTAAAGGCCTTCTTCATTGGTTCAAGAGTGTAAGGGCTTTCCACATTCTCCCCAGAAATGTTCCATCTTGGCTCAACCATGTGCAAGTACACCACACCATGTTTGTTCAGAGATTGGGCCATGTAGAGACCCAGTTCTTGAGGCTTCGAATCAACACATTCATTGTAATCTGAAAAGGGTGATAGTCTCATTCCAACTCTATCTGCTCCTATTTCTTCAACAACAGCTTCAACAACTTCTAATGCAAAGCGACACCGATTCTCCAATGATCCACCATACTTGTCTCTCCTGTCGTTAACTTTGTCTTTCAAAAACTGGTCTATCAGAAAACCATGTGCTCCATGAATCTCAACTCCATCAAACCCTGTACCAGTACTACTTGTGGTTAGAAACTGAACAAGACCTTCATGATTATAGTATTTATATGAAACTCAACTCAACTCGTGTTATCATGAGTTATATATACTCATTTAAAATATACCTGCTTCCATAGCATTCCTTGCAGCAATTCTGAAGTCATTGATAATAGAAGGAATTTCATCTGTCTCTAACGCTCTTGGTTGCATGCCACTACCAGATTTTAATGGCTTGTTGGTTGATGAAACTGGAACTTCCCCATCTGGGTGCATAAAAAATGAATGAATATCTGATTGATTATATTCTATAAAATTGACAAAAAAATTGTAATTTAAAGAACAAATTATACGGGAAAGTTAATTATATACGTACCTTCCTCTGAAGCCCTTCCAACATGAAAAATCTGACAGAAGAATATTCCCCCCTTAGCATGAACAGCATCCACAATGGGTTTCCATGCTTCAATTTGCTCTCTTGACCATATTCCAGGTGAGTTTGGGCTATATGCAAATGACAAGTATCATCAAATGAGATGAATTTTGAATACAACAGAAAATAATAAAATATCAGACTTATGAGATATGTAGTAAATTAAAATGGAATTACGTATATTTAGAAGAGGGTGAAATACTGTTAGCTTCAGCAATGAGAAGACCACCCTTGGTAGCTCTTTGAGAGTAATATAGGATAGCATGTGGCTGAGGAACATTATTGTAAGCTCTTGCTCTATATAGTGGTGCCATAACGATTCTGAATATGCAAAAAGCAACACAGTTATATAAACTTTAAACCAAGAAAGTAGATGCATGCATGTGCATGATCTTTATACACATCTTTGACAGAACAAAAACCCTTTAATCTTTCTCAAGTGAATTAGGACAAATGAAAATTAAAGAAAAGTAAAAAAGCAAGAGAAAGTACCTGTGGGCAATGTTGAATTTCCCCAACCTGTAAGGTGTAAGAAGAGGGATGACATTATTACTTTCACTCATTTTTGTGTAAACTTATTTGTCTGATACTTTATTTTTTCTTTCTCTGATGCTTTTTCTCTGGTTGCCCTATTGTTCTGCTTAACTTTGATGGTGTTAATTCAGATTGAGTTGTGTATTTATAGATTTCGGGTGAAGGGAACAAAGTCACAATTGTCGATGTCCAATGATATGATGTAAGGGAGTGCGTTAGATATTGTTAAGAGAGAAATTCCATTTGAAATGTTTATGCAATGAATAATTGACTATATAAGTGCTCAATATGTGAGGATAATACGTAAGTGCACAAGTTATCTTTGACTTGCATTTGTAGTTACGTGACGTGTTCTTTTTTCAAACACTTGGTAGTCATCAATTCCTTTTATATCTTTCAACCATTTTTTTTATTCCGATATATTTTCAATTTCTTCTTCTTCTTATAAGGTGAGTTTTTGGTCGAAAAATTCTCGTTTTTTTATCAACGGATAAATTTGTCGGTAAATTTGTCGATAAAAAAAATTAAATTATTGACGAATTTTATTGATAAACTTTAAGTTATGTAAATATCTACAGATTTTACTGACAGAAAAATTTGTTGACGATACAAATTTAGGTGGGAAATTTCCTGCTTCTCTTACCGACGGATTTATTTGTCAGTAAAAATTTTTAAAATTATCGAAGGATTTTACCGACAAAATAATTCGTCAATACAAATTTGAGTAAAAAAATTCTCGTTCCTTTTATCGACGCATAAATCCTTCAATAAATTTGTCAGTAAAAAAATTGAATTATAGACAGATTTTATCGACAAATTTTTCTGTCGATAAATGTAATTTGTATTACCAAAAAATTTTTTGTCGATAATTAAAATTTAAAAATTCGTCGGTAAAATCTGATAATAATTTAAATTTACCAACTAAAAAGTATTTTTTGATAATTTCAATTTTTTTTAGTAAGATAAAGAGTGTTCCTTAACTTTATTAAAGTAATCCCTAGCTGAAATAAAAGTGTCCAAAAGATTTCTACAAATATAAATTATCTTACAATTACACTTCTTGAATTAGACAAAATTATGAACAGGAAAAAAACTCAGTAGAAAGTATGAATATTTGTAATGATGAAAGGGAGTAGGTATATATTATATGGTAGTTTGCTGGTTGTATTGGGTGAGAACCCTTTTATAACGATATAGATGTTGCATAAAAGGGAGGTTTATCGAAACATGTATTATAATATAATGAAAATTAATAATTTGGTAAACCATTTGACATATCTATTTTCATTCTTCCCACTAAAACTTATATTTTTCATATAAATATATTCTTAGATTTTTTTTTTAGCGTTTCCGATTTGAAAATCAAACATCAAGCTATTTTTTCTTAACTTAGTTTTAAAACAATAATCAATTTTTTAAATTATAATATTTGAAAATATTGAATTTGAATAAAATAATAATAATAATAATAATAATAAATTAAATAAAAAATTATTGTATATTAAATTACGAAATAATAGCATGACAGAAACTTAATAACAACATTAATGTAAAACCTTGAAATATATAGACGGTTATTTTCTTTTATAATTTTATAATTTTATAGTTTTGCAATTTTATACTTTTATAATTTTAAAAGCAAGACATATTGTATAGTTTAATGGGTTGATCTAGTTGTTAAATATTTTTATCCACATGTTGTAAAACAACTTATACAATGAAAAATTTATTTAAGATTTCATGTTGTGTGAAATAACTTATAATATACTGGAAAATTAATCTTTGATTTAAATTTTGTGAAAAGTCTCAAACCAATTAGAAAAAGAAGTTAGACATATATACTTAGGAGTCATTATGATCATTCAAGACATGATTTAATTCTGATACGTGTTTGGTAAGTAAAAGACAGATAAACAATAAGCAAGAAAAATAGGGTATATGTTAGTTTGGTTGAATGAGAAATAAACGTTTATAAAATCCTTTCTTTTTATTATTGTTGTTTCGCTTCTCGACCTAATATAAATTTCAATACTACAAAATATATTTTTTTTCTATAAATTTCTTGTTTAAAAATTTAAATGGCAGTCTATAACTTCATATTAAATAAAGAAAAATTGAACACAAAATAAAGAAAAATTTACCTACTTAGAAGATAGCTGGATATTAATTGTTATTAAATAGTATTAGCAAAAAAGAGGAAGTTATTAGAATGTAGCTATAACTTGACACAAAATAAAATATAAGGAATAGAGGGGATCAAATTTACTTTAAACGGACACAAAGTAAACCAATGAATAAAATACAAAAACATTGAATATTATATGGGTTAAGTCCACACTATAAAATAAATATTTTATTAATATAATAATGTTGGTCTAAATATCACTAAGTAGAGTACATAAATAAATAAATAAATAATAAAATGGTTAAATATATTTTTGGTTTTCTAATTTTCAAATCTTTCAAAAGAGAAGATCCATCTACCTGAGACGAAGAGAAAGAAAGTTTTATCTATTTTTTTAATTATTCAGTTAAATGAATGATTCGTTATTGGAACAGCTAGCAACAACTATCTCATGTGGAAAAAATCATATTTTTCTTAATAATGTCTTTATCATTTGATCCAATAGCGCTTCATTAGATAGGAATAAATTTAATAAATATTGATAACTCTCAGATAGAGTATTAGAAGGGAAAAATTCTTTAGATGATGAACTATTGATTCTAAATCATTTCTGGCGATGAATCAATAATTCAAAATGTTATTTAGTGAAAATTAGAATTAGTCAATTTTCGAAACTTTGACTTAATTTGGTTTCTCAACTTTAAAAATGCATGAATTTAATACTTTTAACCAAATTTTGATAAGTTTATTTGATATTTCAAATACATTTCATAATAATTTTTTAGTTAATATTGAAATAAAAAAAGTGTGAATCGATATCAAAAATTCAAATGCTATAATGAATATTATTTTCCAATGTTACAGTCATTCATTGAATGCAAACTTCTCCCGCTTCCTAATGATAAGTAATAAACCACTTAAATCAAATGTAAGTCAAGAAAGCTTTTATTTAATTCAAAACACCTTTTTCATACAACTTATTCTGGAACAGAAACAAAACATCTCACACTAATAGCTATTTATTTGTAGTAGTCTCTTATACTGCTTTGAAATTTCATGAGTGCATTATTTCAAATGATAAACCAGATCCACTTAATTTTTCTTCCACGATTTTCGATAGTTTTTCTGTCATTGAAGGAGAAAAATAATTCACCCAGTCTCCTATTTCTCCTTTCCGAAAGAAGTGCTTATTCTCAAGGACTTTGAACAACATTCCAGATTTATTCACTTCCAAACCCTTCATCTTCTCAAAGCTACATAACTTGATTATGCTTTCAACCACTCCATTTCTTTCTTCTTCTTGAGTGAAAGGAAACCCTAAAAACTCTGCAACTCTTTTCACACAGAAGTTACCATCCTCTTTAAGATCTTCATATTTTAAGAACAGAACTTTGTTAGGTCTAACTATGCTCTCATTCCAGTAACCTAACATGTGACTCCACCATGGACCAAACTCAATTATCCCATTGCAATACATTTCAAAAGCTTCCTCCATTGTTAATGCAGACAAAGAGTGGTCCTTAATTTTATCAAAGTAATCCCATGCTGAAATAAAAGTGTCAAAAGGGTTCCTACAGATATAAATTATCTTACAATCACACTCTGTGATCGACTCAGACAATGAAGGGAATGGAATGTGAGTTCCAAAAAGTCTTGGCTCAGTTGTTGGGAAATGAGTATCAGGAAAATGCATTAGTTCAACGAAAGGCACAAGTTGATGAGGATTTGAAGTAAGCAATGGATGGTTATGAATGGAGGAGAAGCATTGGCGATTCACAATGGCGAAAGCAATGGCTTTCAACCATGTAGTGCCTGATTTTGGAAAACTAGCAACAATGATATCACTGTCTTTTGCTTCAAACTGCTTCTGAAGAGTGTTTACCTCTTTTATGAAAATTGAAGGGCACCAAAATTGTTGGAATAGATAGAGATCAGGGACTCTCCAACCCCTCTCTCTGGGAAGAGAGAGTTAGTTCATCTTCTTTCTTCATTTGTTTTTCCTCTGCCATCAAGAAAATTTTCTGTAGGAAAAAAATGAGTGGAAAGTTTGAAACTTTCTAGTGATCAAAGGGAGTAGCTATAACTAGAATGTAAATGGTAGTTTGGATGAGAATTTTGCTCATTAGAAATACCCTCTTATAACAAGAATTATGATAGGTTAACAGAGTATTTTTAACATAGTTTTGAGAAACTTTCTTATTTAAGTAAAAAAATATTATTTTATTACTTTATTTAATTAAAAAATAAAAAATTCATTTACTTTAATTTCATTTTTAGAAACTTTGTTAAATTGGCAAAAAAAAAATGGTCAAAGGTAATTTTCCTTAAAACAATTAATAAATTGAAGAAAATGTCAGAACCGATGCAAACAGTATGCAGTGAGCACAAAAAACATAGGTACATTTAACCATATACCATAATAGCTACATTATCATTAATTATTCTTATCGATATTATTACTATATCGTTATTATTATTTTTATTATTATTATTATTATTATAAATACAAATATTATCTTTTGTATATGTACTTTATAAATATTTAAAAATTATTTAAATTAAAACGAAATATGTAAATATTTTAAAGTTTTAAATATATAATTATATATATAGCCATAGATAAAAAGAATTTTAACTATTAAAATAAAAATATTATAAAAATATTGAATAAATAATATTACGAGTAATTATTTAAATTTAGAAAAGTAACTATTAAAATAATAAAGGACTAAAAATTATTTTATAAATATTTTAAATTACTATGTAATTGTTTGAATTTAAAAGAGTAGTTATTGTGATAAAAATGAAAAAGGGTTGTATAATTATTAATAATTATTTAAAATTAAAAAGTAGTAAGTAAAAATAAGATCGGAAAAACAAAATAGAACGTAAAGAAATATATCTCTTATTTATTTATATATATATATATATATATATATTATAAATGATTATTATCATTATGGTTATTATTATTATGATTATCATTATTATCACTAGCTTAAACACATAAGTGTATGTACACATCTTTTTTAAATATGTGGAGTAATATATTACTGATAATATTGTAATGTCATTATTTAGAGCAAAATGTAATGAATGGAAAAGAGAAAAGAGAATAACCGTAAATGAATATAGGAAAAGAAAAAAGAAAAAAAAACTGTTAAGATAGCTTTATAAAAACATGTAAAAATAATCGTTAATCTTTAAAAAATAAATAAATAAATGTATCATAAAAAGTAAAATAGGAATTATTATTGTGGACATGAAAAGGAAATCTCTTTATATATACTAGTGAAAACACAAATGATGTTGCACATGTGTGTTCGAATTCTTTTATTTTCATAGAAATTTAAGTTAAGATCAATAAAAAATATATAATTAATTTTTAAAATAGTTGTTAAATGTAAAATTAGCAAAATAAAATATGTATAGAAAAGAAGTTTTTAAAATAACGATTTAAGACAAAAGAAGTTTTTGGGATAACGGTTAAAAGTAAATTATTTATAAAATAATTAATTTTTAAAATAATGAAGGGTAAAAGTGGAATAACGAAATGTAAACACAAAAGAGAATATCTCTTTATATATTGTTATAGATAAGTAGACTACACACAAGCGCTTGTATGTATATATTTTTAAAAATGTATGATATTATATTAGTAGGTCATGATATTATAATATTAATAACTTAACATACAAGTAAATTTATATTTATAAAGAACAAAGTGGAATATAAGAAAAAAAGAAGAGAAGATAATTGTTGATGAATGAAAAAAAAAATTGTTTGGATAGTTTTATAGAAAACATTTAAAGGTAACATTTAATATTTAAAAAATAATAAATAATTATATTATAAAGGTAAAATAATAATAAATAATTATGAACACAAAAGAAGAAATTTTAATTATATATAGTTATAGATTATATATTATTATTATTATTAATATTATTGTTATTGTCATTATTATTGTCATTATTATTATCATTATCATTATTAATATCCTTAGTATTATCATTATTATTATCATTATTATTATCATTATCATTATTAATATTCTTATTATTATTATTTATTTTGTATGGAATCCACCATGTCTATATTTTTATAAATTCAGATTAGTCTAACTTTTTAAAATGGATCGCCAATTACAATGGGATGCATTTTATTCCAATATGTGCATTTTATTTTTTTTATAATATTTTAAGTTTATCTTAATTTTGCTCTAATTTGATATGGTGAATATACCTTTTTATTAATTGGATGGTACTGACTTTTGTTTGAATGTGTTAATTTTGTGTCTGTCATTACAAAAAATGTAAATTGCATTTTAACTTTTGAAGAAGTGTCTCAATTAATTAATACTTTATCAAGAGTTGAAAGACAATTAACACATTTTGGTTAATAGGTATCAAACTGATACATATGAACCAAAATAAATACCATCTGATTAATTAAACCTAAAATTAATTATTATTTGTCATAAATGTAAAAAGTATAACAGTAAACTTGTCTGCCATTTGTCAAAGCCATTATAATTTCCTCAACTTATATTTCTATAAAAGATATTGGTCAGCGACCAAATTCTCCATCCAACACTTCCAATTATCATCACATTCTAGCTAACCGAAATCCTCTCAAGAAATTTGCAAATTTCTAGGGTTTTTCCTGTTGAATCTTTTCAGTGGCAATGGAAGATGAACTAATTCTCTCATCCCTCTCCAAAGAGAGAGGTTGGGCAATCCCTGATCTCTATCTATTCCAACAATTTTGGTGCCCATCCACTCTCATAAAAGAGGTAAACAATTTTCAAAAACAGTTTCAAGCAAAAGACAGTGATATTTTTGTTGCAAGTTTTCCAAAATCAGGCACTACATGGTTGAAAGCCATTGCTTTTGCCATTGTTAATCGCCAATGCTTCTCCATTCATAATCATCCATTGCTTACTTCCAACCCTCATCAACTTGTGCCTCCTGTTGAACCTGTGTATCGTGGTGATGTCGATTTTCCAACTATTGAACCAAGACTTTTTGGAACTCACACTCCATTCCCTTCCTTGCCCAACTCGATCATGGAATGTAATTCTAAGATTATTTATATTTGTAGGAACCCTTTTGACACTTTTGTTTCATCATGGATTTACTATGATAAAATTAAGCGTGAGCCTTTGACCACACTGAAAATTGAGGAAGCTTTTGAAATGTATTGTGATGGGATAATTGAGTTTGGTCCATGGTGGAGTCACATGCTAGGTTATTGGAAGGAGAGCTTAGCCAAACCAGATAAGGTTTTGTTCTTGAAGTATGAAGATCTTAAAGATGATGCCAATTTTCAAGTCAAAAGAATTGCAGAATTTTTGGGTTTTCCTTTCACTCAAGAGGAAGAAAACAACCAAGTGATCGAAAGCATAATCAAGTTATGTAGCTTTGAGGAGATGAAGAACTTGGAAGTCAATAAATCTGGAATAATACACCGATTTGCGGATAAAAAGTACTATTTTCGCAAAGGAGAAACTAGAGATTGGTTAAATTATTTTTCTCCTTCCATGACAGAAAAATTAACAAAAATTATGGAAGAAAAATTTGGTGAATCAGGTTTATCATTTATGATTTAGAACGATTCATTGTTATAAAATACATAAGTGAATAAGTGGCTTCAGAAAAAGTATGTACTGTATTGAGTGACATAAATGTGTTGTTACTTCTTTTCGTTGTTTCTGAAATAAAGAGGTTTCGTATACCCTTGTGACTATTGTTGTTGTTACCTTTCATGTGCTTCCGTTCAATCTTGTATGTGCTCAAGCTTCACTTTCTTTTTTCTATTTTAGCAAAAGAAATATTTTATAACTATATTGAGAGGAGTACAAACAGCAAGCGAATTAACACAATGTAATTTAAACTTTGATTATAGAAGAAAAAAATAAGAGAAAATAATTGTTAGGATAATTTTATAAAAAATATGTAAAAATAACTGTTAGTCTTTAATAAATAAATAATTATATTGTAAAAATAAAATAAAAATAATAATTTTTTACACAGAAAAGGAATCCAAATCTTCTATATATAGTTACAGATGATCATTATTATTATTATTATCCGTAGCAGATCATATCGAGCTGGTATATACATAATTTTTAAATTTGTATAATATTATATTACTAAGAGCAGAGTGTAATGAATGAATAAAATAAGAGAAAATAACTCTTGATGAATGGATTGAGGAAAAAGAAAAAAAAATAACTGTTAGGAGAGTTTTATAAATTTTTTTAAAGTAACCATTAATCTTTAAAAAATAAATAAATAATTATATTATTTATAAAAGGTAAAATAGAAATAATAATAGTAAACACAAGAATCTTATTTATTTATATATATATATATATATATTTTGTAGATATGTATGATATTATATAAGTCGGTGATAGTATTACTAACTTAATATAGAAAGTGAATTTATATTTATATAGAATAAAGGGAGAAAATAATTGCTGATAAATGAAAAAAAAATGTTTAGATAATTTGATAAAAAATATGTAAAGATAAATGTTAGTCTTTAAAATATAATAAATAATTATATAATAAAAGTAAAATAGGAATAAATAATTGTAGACACAAAATATATTTCTTTTTATGTATGTTATAGATTATAGATTATTATTATTATTATTATTATTAATATCAATATTTATATTATTGTCATTATCATTATTAATATTATTATTTTTATTATTATCATTATTATTATCATTATTATTAATATCATATTATTATTATTATTATAATAATAATAATAATTATTATTATTATTATTATTATTATTATTATTATTGAAAACATGATGGTGTGGCGCCTGTACTTTTCGTACTTTTTAATTTTGATAAAAATTTTATTAAAATTAATAAAAAATATATAATTAATTTTAAAATAGTTGATAAATGTAAAATTAAAAAAAATGTAATAGGTACACAAAATAAGTTTTTAAAATAATCGGTGGAAGAGATTTTTAAAATAATAATTAAAAATAAATTATTTATAAAATAATTAATTTTTAAAATAATAATTAAAAATAAAACTGAAAAAACAAAATTTGGATACAAATATTCTCTATATATTATTATAGATTATTATAATTTATTTTGTACGGAATCCACACCATTTCTACATCTTTACAAATTCATGTTAGTCTAACTTTTTAATATGGAATACATATTATAATATGATGCATTTTATTCTTATATATTCACGTTACTTTTGGTTATAATATTTTAAGTTTAACTTGATTTTTCTCTAATTTCGTGCAGTACTTTTTCAATTTTCCTCCTCGTGTTTTAATCTGTTAATTAGATTTGGATGTGCTTCTTTTAAAAATTTTAAAATCAATCACATGTTGTACTTATTTTTTACGGAATTCTATTGCACAATATATTTATATAATTAAGAAATTGATTTCTAAATATAATTTTTATTATTAAAATTGATAATTATTTAAAAATTTTGTCTGATTTGAAAAATACTTGTCTAACCTTTGTCAAAGACATTATAATTTCTTCAACTTATATTGCTATAAAAGATATTATTGAACGACCAAATTCTCCATCCATCACTTCCAATTATCCTCACATTTTAGCTAATCGATATCCTCACTAAAAATTTGCAAATTTTCTAGGGTTTTTCCTGTTGAATCTTTTCAGTTCCAATGGAACCAAATGCAGAAGATGAAATAATTCTCTCATCCCTCCCAATAGAGAGGGGTTTTGAATCACCTAATATATATATATATATATATCTATTTCAAGAATTTCATTGCCCATCCACTCTTATAAAAAACGTAAAAAAATTTCAGAAGCAGTTTCAAGTAAAAGACAATCATATTTTTGTTGCAAGTTTTCCAAAATCGGGGACTACATGGTTGAAAGCCATTACTTTTATCGTTGTCAATCGCCAATGCTTCTCCATTCATAATCATCCATTGCTTACTTCCAACTCTCATCAACTTGTGCCTCATGTTGAAATGGTGTGTCGTGGTGATGTCGATTGTCCAGCTATTTAACCAAGACTTATTGGAACTCACATTCCTTGCCCAACGGAATGACACAACCAATGCAAATCATCGCTACTCAAGTATATGTAACATTGATATGTAATGTGCAAATCATATCTCATGGTTCGCAGTTGTGAAGTAAAGAGTAGGCACGATGAAATCTTCCTTCTTCAACTATAACTAGAAGGGATAACTAATATGCAAATCACATACCATGGGTTTACTTATATCAAGTCTTAAATAACCATATATGTGGATTTTTAGTTTAATGCATAAGGAAGGCAATAAAATCATTCTTACTCAATTATAACTAACATGGATATCATTGTCAAAATCATACACCATCTTCTTCAATCTCACCACTAGAAATCATTCTTTACTTGAATCTGATATTAATCGCACTACTAAAAATTCTCATACTACATGAGAATTTTCTTGCAAATTTGTTAAAAAAATTTACAAGAAAAGACGTTTTCCTGCTATTTTTTCTAAGGATCTGAATTGGCAAGTAATTCCTTCATGGATAATTATTTTCTACAAAATTATAAAATTTATAAGTATTTCCTACAAAATTTGTTGCGAAAAGTGTTTTATACAAAATATTTTGCAACAAAATTGGTAGCAATTTCCTACAAATTTTTTTCATAACAAAATTTATAAGTATTTCCTACAACAAAAATTTCAAAAGAAAATTGGCAAAAAAATGAGTTTTTTAGTGTCGAATTAGGATAGTCTGTACTTGGAATCCCTCTCAATACACCATCTATTATCACATCACATCAAAGTAATACCCCTCCTTAGGAGCCATTACATATATATCATTAACACAAAACTCATATTATGCTTCTACCACCCCAAATTATTTTAAAACACTAAAACCAATAATATTCTCTAGAACTCCCACTCAGTAAGACCCCATTATTGCCCAACGTTCATAGATGCGCCCAGTGCCACATATGGGGCAACCAGCGGTGGTTGCCCTGATGCTCTTTGGATGAGCTTTTGCCCATCAATCCTACTCTCACCCAGATATCTCCTACGTGTGCTCATCGGTAGCTGGTTGGTGCCTGTTCCCAATTTGAACACACCAAACACAGATCACACATTTTACCCAGCCCCATTTGTTACAACCCAACAACCATCAAAGTTCAATTTCCCAACCCTTTCACAACTCGCCTCGTCATTATCACAAATTAAAAAGGATCAAATCACTCATACTAACATGAATAAACAAAGAACAACATCCAAAACAAAATTCAAACATACCGATCAAACTCCACAAATCTAACTTGTTTGACAACAATCAATACCACAAAGATCTTGTCACAATCATTTCAATGTTTCTATGACGTTTAAAACAATAATATTTAAGAATGCTAACTAGCTTCTCTTACCTTAAAATAACTTGTTTCAAACTAAACTCCAAGCTTAAGAGATTACATTACTCCCAGTTAGTGGCTTATACCAAAGTGTCCAAATAAGATAAAGATTTAGTATATGGTAGAATAAGCTGAGAGGATCACTTCTTTTAAATGTCTTCACTAAGATTGATGACTAAAACATCACGAAACTAAGAGATAAATGACTTTATAAGATAGATGAAAATTTATACTGTTTTAAAATCTGATCAGTTTAAAACATTCATTAACTTCTTAATTTCTCAATGGTATGATTGATTTGTTAAAAGGATGTGCATTGGAGGTCGATTTGAGAAAAAAAAAATTGTAATGGAGGGTGGAAGATGAAATGAGAAAAATTGTAAGGTAAGTTTCTCTATTTATTTATTTATTTTAATTACTTCATTATACTTTTGTTATATTATTATTTCTACTATTCTCTTTTGAAACTTTGAGAGAAGGAATATAGAAAAAGGACGTGGATGGGCACAACCTCACAAAAGCTGTGTTGATTTAAGTGATTAATTTATTTTTTATCATTACAATAATGTTGCATTTTAGGAAAAAGCCCACTCTAATAGTCAGATAATAGTGTCGTTCCAGCAACGGAGCAACAACCTACGTGTGATTAATGCGAACGAAGATTTGTGTGATTATTTATAAAGATAGCATCTAGTTCATCTCTTTTAAAATAAAATGGAGACATATGGATAATAAAATAGCACTACATGAAACACTTTCATATTTCTGATGTCAAAAAAAAAAAATAGTTGTAGAAGTTTCTTAAACCTAAGGAAAGAAACAAAAGAAAAATTAAACTAACATATTATTACGCATAAACATAAAAAGTAAGTTGAAGAAAAAGCAACGAATCATGCAAGAATTAAAATGCAAGAAACATAAATAACAATGATAAAAATAATCAAGTACCAAGGTTATAACATCAATTTATCAAGAAAATAAATAATATTGGTAATAACAGAAACACAATATTTTTTCTCCTTTCTTAATTTTAATTATTGACGTTATAGAGACGTGGTACAAAATATTTTCTTATCTCTAATTATAAGATAGGTATATTTTCATTTTGT
>Ga0214543_1002254_pt1 | contig 37976 bp, 19 predicted proteins | sample CNSS2metaG_FD_160094 | JGI IMG/M metagenome (GOLD analysis project Ga0214543, IMG submission 160094) | Root nodule microbial communities from cowpea collected in UCLA plant growth center, Los Angeles, California, USA - CNSS2 | ecosystem: Host-associated > Plants > Roots > Nodule | place: USA...
ATAACTACGGGATTTTATTCTTATTACAATCTTCCTAATATTAAAACAAAATCTCAACTAATTAAAACGCAATAAATAAAAAATTTACAATTAATGTAGGCTATCGTAACAGCTTGCTCTTGACAGTTAGCAACCCAATAGCGGGTGGAACAGAATGTTCAAGAAATCTCACTAAGCTAGACATTTTTATTTTAACTATGACTCTGATACCATGTTAGAAGTGAACTTTAAACCTAACTCAACCCCACAAAACTAGCTTGTAAGGTGAAGTTTGCACCCTATTTATATACTATGAAATTGTTTTATCTTTAGTCGATGGTGGGACTTCCAACAGATCCCATGGGTAGAATTTTGGTTCAACAACACATTTCATGACTCGATAGGTACCACACCATTTGGAGCTGTCTATGGGTGTGAACCCCCTAAAATAGTACTATATGTACAAGGGGAAGTAGGAGCCAAAGTTGTTAAAAGAGAGCTCATGGATAGATATGAAGCTTTGAGACAATTAAAAAAGCATCTATCGGGGGCACAGGACAGAATGAGGCTGCAGACCAATAAACACCGTACACAAAGGAGTTTTGAGGTTGGTGATATGGTTTTCCTTAAGCTCAAATAACATCCTCAACACTATGATGAGTAAAATCAGCCCCAAGCTAAGTGCAAGGTACTAAGGTCCTTTTGAGATCCTAGAGAAGATTGGAGTAGCTGCCTATCGTTTGAAATTACCACCCTCTTCGGGAATACACCCGATGTTCCATGTGTCCTTGCTTAAGAAGGCAGTGTGTGATTATAAAACTGTAGACGAACTACCATCAGGTATAGAAGATGAAAATGTTGAACTCAAGGAGCCGGAATTTATATTAGCTTCAAGAAGTATTATAAAGAGGGGGAACGAGTTAACAAGTGGTTGGTTCCTTGGAAAGGAAAAACAGCAGAGGAGGCAACTTGGGAGCATGAGATTTCTCTTAGAAGTCAATTTCCCGGCTTGAGTCTTGAGGACAAGACAGTTCTACAAGAGGAGGATATTGATGGTGCCCAAAGAGTAAATGGGGCCAATGAGGCTCTATCCCAAGAAGTGAAGCACAATTCAAGATGGGGAAGGGTATATGTGAGAAAGAAGAGTGGTGATAATAACGTGGTCTGATTAGAAGAGTGTTTAGTTAGAGGAGAGATACTTTTCTGTTATTAGTATCAGATGTGGAGAGAAGGGGAAGTGGGGTTGCTTTGCTGTTTGTTGAATAGAGAACCTTGTTGGTTACTCTAAAGGAGCCTAGCTCTGGGCAGTAGGATTGATTATCTTGCTGTATTTTTTCTTTTGCAGATAAATGTCAGAGCTATCTTTTATTTCTTTCACCTATTCTCTTCTGTTGTTTGTTTTTTTGGTGTGGTTCTGTATCACATATGTTCCTCTGTTTATAAGAAAATAAAACTGTGTGGACATTATTTTCTTGATCCATAGGTTACTACTCATCTATGATTAATTGCATTGATCTGATGCCTGTGTTGACGTGAAACATGCCCCCATTTTCATGTTCCAGGAGTTTGTGGAGGAGGAGCTTGAATGGCTATCCAACAAAGATGCATTTCCTTCTGTTGAAACATTTGTTGACTTATCATCTATTCAACCTGATACAGCCAAGATAAAAAAATCAACCCCAGTAACAACCCCAGTACTTGAGGACAGCACAGGCAGTAACAACAGTAATAACAGCAGTAACAGTATTTCCCTCTTAAACAGCTGTGATCACCTTAAGGTTCCAGTCCGTGCTCGTAGCAAGAGGCGCAGTCGGTGTCGCCCTGGCATTGCTGACGAAAACTCTGGTCAGCAAGTTTGGTGGAGACAACCAAGTAATGAAATTTCCAAGGCAGAAGAAGGGATGAAAATCTCACCAATTGGGAGGAAATGTCAGCACTGTGGAGCTGAAAAAACTCCACAGTGGAGGGCAGGTCCCCTTGGGCCAAAAACACTTTGTAATGCATGTGGGGTTAGGTTTAAGTCTGGTCGGCTTGTGCCTGAATACCGTCCTGCTAGTAGCCCAACTTTTCGTAGTGATTTGCATTCTAATTCCCACAGGAAGATAGTAGAGATGAGGAGGCAGAAGCAAATGGGAATGGGATAAATGCGAAGTGGTAGTGAGCAGTGCTATTGGCATTCAGCCAGCTAGGACTTAGAGATTTGATTTTCTTTTCGATTTTGATTTATTCTAATTAATTTTTTGTTCATTTCTGCTATGGGTTGGTTTTAGACAGGGAAGTCAAAATTCTTGATTGAAAATGAAGTTAGGAAGGTTTAGATTGCTTGTGTATTTGTTATGCAGAAAACAAGGAAGCCAAATTGGGATCATTTGATTTGGCTATTTCTTAAGGCTGTAACATGTAGAGGTAAGTTGCTGGAATGATGATTGTGGTCCCTTTTCCGATGGGAGGCTATTATTCTTATCTGAACTAATTCTAAATTGTTAAGACAGTAGGGGTGCAGTTGATTGTTGAGGAAATATGTCACCATTCAAGGAGTGATGACATTATTCATGTATTTGAAGAAAGAAAAGATAAATGCTGTCTTATCTTAGATGTAAAGACAGGTATTTCTTTATTATTTGATTCTCCTTCTAAGGGATCCAAATGTATGCAACAAAATTTGAATCAATCCAGCCTTGACTAATTGGTTTCTACATGTGTAATCTTTGTGTTTCATTGTCTTCCTTGGTTACAATTCGCATACATGGATATAACTTGCAAGGGCACTATATGATTGATCCTTAATATTTGTGTTCAGAAATGGTTATTGCAATGCACTCCGTACATTGTCCTTGAGCTAGTGATTATCAGTGATGCAAGAATAAATATGTTTGTTTTTTATCATGCAAGGCAATTTGTAAAATTTTATGGTATCTTCTTGAGGGCTTGAATAGCCAATCTTTAGTGCTACTAAGCCAGGCTTGAATTGCAATTGTTTCCAATATTTCCAATCGTGCCTTGTTCTGTATACTTCTTCCTCTTTGCCAGATAGAAGTTCTTGGTCTTGGTAATTGCCTCTGCACCTTTTCTTTTTGTGAGAGAAGGATAGTGTTTACTAATTACTGACTCTGGTGCTGGTGGAGGTATGTAATTTGCCTTTCTTTCCAGCTAAATAAGGAAAAAAAAGGAAGATTTTTTTTTCTCAGTGCTTATTTGTCAATTTTTTTATTGAGTAGGACATCAAATTTGATTTCTTTTTATTTTTGAAAAGAAATTTTATTTCCTTTTTACAGTTTTTATCATGAAAGAAACAATTCACTGCAACTCTATTTTTTAGGCGACTTTAAGGTTTAGCTTGGCGAATAAGTTCTCAAATAAAAAAATAATAATTGAAGAAGTTCGGGAAGAAATTAGTTGATAGTTTTTATAGTTTGAAGAGTAGTAAGAAAGATAAAATAGTCTAACTAAAGCTCATGTCTTTATCATTAGCAGTTTTTTTTTACCTATGTAATTAGTACCAAGTATTTAGAGGTTTTGTTAATGATTAATTTTGGTGAGAGAATTTAGTTGATATCTTTAGGGCTTTATATTCAAAAGATTGAACTTGAAACCTTGATTACGAGGATCGAATTTGGTATTATTCAAACCAAAGCTTGTTCCTCAGATAGGCACATTTTATTTTCTGAACAGCAGAGGCTCAGAATAGCTAACACCTAAAGAATGTAGCAGAAGGGCTACAAACATGTCTGCAAGCCATATTGTGAATAGCTACAGCTAAAGCATAACTAACAAGAATGACCATGAACACATCCTATAGAAAGGAAGTCTATAGTAGTCATAGAATCAAGTAAATTTTGATTCTCCTATAGGAGAGTATTTGTTTCTTTTTGTATAGATTTTAAATTTCAAATCGATTGATAATTGTAGTTTATTTCTCTTACCACTGGTTACCCAAGTTGGCTGGTTCTATTTTTCCAAAGTATAAAAGTTCCAGAGTATTTTATTATGGATTTATGAAAATGATAAAATGTTTTGGAATTTACCCAAGTTCAGTTTTAATGTTGTGAAGATACAAGTTAATTGGTTGGATCTCGGACATTCATTAAAACAATTCGAGTATTATTTGGACTTTTAATTATTCTTGGTTAAAATCCTGAGTATTTTTTCGAATGTATCTAGGCTAAAATCCTTAGTATTTTTTGGAAACAGCTATTCTTAGTTAAAACCTTGAGTATTACTTAGAATTATGTAACTTTTGACTAACTCATTGAGTATTGTTTCAAAAGCAACCACTATTAGATTAATTTGAAAAGATTATGAAAAAAGTGATTCAAAAGATCACTTGATTACTTCCTGAAAAGGAGGTTACATCTTACAATAAATATAATATTGGTTCATTCTTTTAGGTTGTTCTTGAACACAAACAATGTTCTTCCTCACAATTACAAAAGCTAAGGATAGCTTAAGATCTTGTGCACATTGTTGCAAGACTTTTGTCTATCTTTCTTCTTTAAAAATATCTTTATGTAAAGTTTGATAAGAAAAAAGTTGTTTCAAATTTATTGTAGTTGTTGTGAGCATGCTTCTTCTACTTCTTCTTGTACCTCAGCATGCTTGAAGTTGCGAGATGTATTAAGTGCTCTTGATTTAGCATTGAATACATGTGACTTCTTTGGAAACACTTCTACAACATGGCAATTCTTTTTAGATAGGTAGTTTCTCTCCACCTTTTGAGCAAAGCACATGCTTGACATAGTTGATTGGTTCTACAACATTGACATCTTGCGTTTCATATAAAAGTTATTTGTATAAAGTTGCTTTCAACACGTTTTTTAAGAGATTTTGATATTGACAAGATGTTGCAAGATCTTTTTGAAAGAATGAAGATGTGTAAATTCCTACAAGCATAAAATAAACATTTATTAGAGTTTGACATGTGCTATAAAATGCTTGAGGCCCGTGTCTATCAAAGGAATTATATTTATTACCTATTCAAGCAAAAACTTATTTGATTAAGTATACTCAATATGTTTATGCAGAACACTTGTGTTTGTTAGAAGAAGCACATTTTAAATAATGTTTGCATTTGTCCAACTAGATAGGATACTTTATGTTTGATATGATTTGATGCACAAAGACTTATATTTTACACGTAGTTATTTAAGCACACAATCAAAATCAAATGAAGGATTTGTTGAACTTGGATCTAACACCTCCACTTCTCCTCTTCATCTACTAGCAACTTCATCCTTCAGTTCAATTTAAGCCAACTCAAGTAAGTTTTCATAAGGAATCCTTTGAAAAAAAATTTAAAAGAGGATTTAACATAATCCAATTGTGGATGAATCAATATAAACCGTTATATTATTGTTGTTTGTTAGATGGTCCATATGTTTGTTAAAAAGAATCTCATTTGCTGTGTATCATCATTTGATATAAGATGCATAGATAGGATATAATAAAGGATCACAAAGGAACCTTGAGGACAAAATATATGTTTTTTTTTTTTTTTTAAACTTGTGTGACTTATAATGTGTTTGCACTCTTTTATGTTTTCTCTTGTCTCTTCATTTCACTGAAGGGGCTGTTCCACCTATGCTTTCACAACACCTAAGATGCCACCTTAGAAAAAGGTGAGTTCTTAAAAACATAGCTAACCAAATTACTTCCAATCAAGAATATAAAAAAAATAAATTTAAGAAAAACTTAATTAGAAACAAATAGCTTCATAAAGAAGAAAAATGATGACAATACTTCAAGGAATTCTATAGAAAGGACATGATAGAATTAAAAAGCAAATTTTAGAAATAAGTACCCAACATGAAATCCAGAAGAATGGTTCTAGATTTCATTTCCAAAAAAAAAAAATGCAAGTTGAATAAAGGCCGAAATACAACACAAATGGAAAATTTAATTTAGAACTAAACAAATTTTTAAATTCTAAGTGTGAAGGTTTACATTAAATAACGTTGTTTTGTTTTTGTCGGTTGTTTGTTATCATATATATCACATATATGTCTCAGTTTTTTTCACTTAAATTCTTTCTTTGATTTGTTTTTATTTTGTTTGAGAATGTCTTGTTTTTCTTAAATGTAATTCAAAAGCAACTCAAATTGTTTTACTAATTCAATTCCTTATCAACAACACATATAGCTTTTAGTCTTCATGGATTTATACGGGCAAATAGAATTGAGTTGGAGGGGATGTGAAAAACGCGAGAGAAAAAAAAAATAGAACATATTTATTAAATGATAAATGCAAATGCTATATTTTAAATAAAAAATGTGAAAGTTACAAAATTATATTATAAAGAAAATTATGAAAGTTTGGTAGAACCACCATTCTTGACAGACTTTTTTTTTCTTTATAAAGAAAAAGATTTGTGATAAACATAGTTGATTATACTATGAAATGGTCATATTCATAAAGCCTATATATTGGCCAAAGATTTAAAGACCTTATGACAGAAAACCTATCGAAACTTAACTGTGAATTGTTCTATATAGAAAGTGTGGAACCGTTAAATTTTTAATTCTGTAAAGTTATCCACCTTATGAGAATTTTTATTATATTCTTTTTTGAAAGTTATCTTTATTAAACTTGATTATTGTGATTGAATCAAGAACATTAGCCGAAAAAAATACTAAAGATTAAGGGATAAGTACGAGAGTGAACTATTATAAAATAACATTATACTTTTTTACAACTCAACTTAAATAACATTATACTTTTTTAAATCTTCAGAGTATTTTTTCTTTTTCAAAATTAAATCAAAACTCCAATTTTGTTAAATTTTTTGCAGTTTTTCTTTGAAAACATTACTTTATTAACATTTTTACATCACATGTGCATCTTAAAGTTTTAAAACATTACGTTTATACCCCTAAGGAAGGTCACCATAATGGTAAACAAATAAATATAATTTGAAATGTCTCAAGAAGTCATTGTAATTTAAGTTTGCAGATCAACAATGATGAATGAAAAGAGTTCCAAATAATAATAAAAAAAAATGAAACAGACACGAACTTTGCAACCAGATTTTTAATCACCTTAAATCATTGCTGAGTATTAATTAAAGGACAAATTCATCTGTCTGAAATTTCTATATAGAGAAAATTTGATTTTACAGTGTTTGAACCAATAGCAATTACATTTACAAAAGGAAATGAAGGCACATATCATGAGTGTGAATTAACACCCTGATTCTCCCTCTAACATCACCTACACCTACTGAAGAGCATAGGTTGCTCTTAGATATTCGATGATTTCTGCACTTTCAAACATTTCTATCCCAGTGTTTGGATCTTCCAAAAAGGGTACCTGTATATCATCATTCACAAACCAAATAACATGTCATGAAGCAACTGTGATTTTGCATAAAGGTGACAAACTCAACCTCAAAATTCAAGTACCTGGAAATGTCCAGTTTTCTGATATAGTATATGTCTCTTTGGGCTACCCCTAGCACAACTGAAATGAAACATTAAAGTAACATCAAATACAAAAACATGAATATACACATACATATACGGACTATATATGCATAATATATGTGTGTGGGTACATAGTGTAAATGAAAATAGCATGTAAGCAACTATGCGTTATAAATCACCAAACCAAGGAGGTCTTATCAACAGTGGAGTGAATACATAGAAGAAGAAAACATTGAAGAAAAAATGTCTTCAAATGTGTATTGCATCACTCTTCATTTTGTATGATACTTCTGTATTAGTTAGAATGACAGAGTTAGGAAAACACTATTTTGAGAGAAGAACAAAGAAAAGTAAATGAATTGTCATTCGAGTCTCGGATCTATGCAAAGACTTCAGTTGTCTCAAAGCCTCATCTCTTTCCATTAGGTCCTGCACCACAACTTCCACTAGTGTTTCTCTGAGTATCAACATAGCTATTGAAGGAGGATGAAGACCATAAACCACCTCAAAAGCTGCCCAAACTTTTGGTTGCTCAACAAAAAAGACAGGATAGATAAGTTTCTAAGGTCCTATTAAGGAATTTGCTTTGTCCATTTGATTGTGGGTGATAGGCTATACTCATCCTTAACTTTGTGTTTTGTAACCTGAATAAATAAACTCATGAAGGTTGGGTTGTGATCAGTCATAATAAAACTAGGTATATTTCAACAATAGCCCAAGATAAGTGTGGGTGTTTTAGAAGGATGCAAACCTACCAACCACCACCAAGATATTATCAGAACCCTTAGATTTAGGTGGGCCCAAAAAGAAATCCATACACTTGAAACGATTATTATGAAAGAAAGAAAATTTTTATTCAATTAATTCATTTAAAAAAAAGTACATCAGACTATATCAAAAGAACTCTAACCATGTAGTAACAATTATAGAGAGATCTCTAGAATCTTCTAATAGCTTCTAGTAGTACACTATGTTTCCAACTAAAAACACTCACCCTCAAGCTAGTAAATGGATATCTATCATTCCTATCGAGCATATAGTTCCACCCGCTATCGGACTACTCATTAATGTCAAGTCCCACACACGTGATGTATATACCTCGGCGTGAGAGGGTGTGTTGGAAGTCTCAAATCAATTAGAGATAAGGCAGTTTCATAGTATATTAAAGGGTGCAAACCTAACCTTACAAGCCGATTTTGTGAGGTTAAATCAAGCTTAAAGTCCACACTTCTTAACACAAACTAAGCAACACAATCATAACTTGAGTTAGTCTACCAAACTAGGCACGGGGTGACTGCTTGAATGTAGTTGGTCATTTACTTAGCTCACACCAATCCTATGGCGAGTGTAGTTAGTTAATTCATGCATGATCCAAGGGAGAGATATTTATAAGCTATGATAAAAATTCTTCAATATTTCAAGAAGTGGGAAGACCTACGATCCAAGAATGATCCATAAGAAGATAAATGTAGCCGCATAACTGTAAAGGTCATGAAACTAAGTTCTCTATAATACAACCACCCCACAAAAAAATTAATTCTTATTGGCAATCATCTTGAACAGTTAGTTGCTCAGAAACATAACTTTTACCTGACAAGCAAGTGTGGCAGCTCCAATTCCACAAGTACTTCACGTACAATCTTGCAGAAAGGAGACACCTGAAAGAAACAAGTATTTCAAATTTAATACTTGGTAAATGGCTACATACATTATCACACATACTGATCTTTAATTTAGGGACAGAATTCCTAGAATTATTAATATTCATGGTTTGTATAATTGTAGACCAACCTCATATCCCCATAATTTAAGTGGCTTTGGAGGGGACTTTGCTGGAGTATAAGTTGTCCCCTGAACAAAATGGAAGAGTTGTAAATTATAATATGCTTTGCACAAATAAAAGTGAAATCGCAATGACAATTAACAAGATTCAGCCATATACACACCAACCAAGCATATGCTGAAAATTCCTTCCATTAACTTTGAAGAAAGGAATAATTTTCAATAAACTTTAGTTAAATATTAAATACCCTTGGTTAAGAAAAGGGGAGAAAATGTTAGACGATACCTTTCCAATACGACTAAGCATACCAAGACCAGCCGTTAGTGTCTGCAGAAAAAAAGATAGCCCTAGATATTAACATCAATAACGCTATTTAACTGCTGGTGAAGAACCATTGATGGTGTCAAGTTCTCACCGTTAAAAATCCAAGTGATAAAGATAAAGGAACGTTTCCATCACCTACATCACAGACAATAAAAGCAAAAATAGGATATTTATTAGTTGATTAAGTCACCAAAACTAAGTATTAACTAAACCATATATGAAAAATTAAGTCTAAAAGTGAAATGGAAGTACTTGCAAAATGTTGTAGTGCTTAAGTATATATATGCAATATGCGAAGATGGTTTTTGAGGCAGGTAATGCAACAAAACAATTTAATTTCTTTTACACCGACAATCAATCAGAAATCACATCGATATGATATGACTGTTAAAGTATTATTGTCTCTATGTGGCTTATCATTCCCCTTCTATATGTGGCCAAGGATTAGAGGTTTGTATGATGTATTGGAGAATAACTTTTGGACGCAGGGTAGGGAAGATAGTATTAACTTATGGAACGATCTTGGGTGTTCCTCTAGAAACATTTCTAATTTGGTCAAAATGCCACTTCAAGACAGAATTAAGCTAATCTCTCTGGTCAAAGGATGCTTGGAAAGGTTCTGAATGGAAGGATATTCCTTCTTTTTTTGGTTTATGCGATTTCTCTTCCCTGAAGATCAATGAGGAGAGGGATATACGGAACTGGAAACTGGAAAAATCAGGTGTTTTGGATCAAAAACTGCTAGGAAGTTTTTTTGGGTGCCTGCGGCGGGATCTGATTGAGGGGTCTGATTTGTCTGGTGTTATTCCTCCATCCAAATCCCTTGTGTTATGGAAACTTTTGCATTGTAGATTGCCAACAAATGATGCTGTCCAAAGAAGGGGGTCTCTCGTTGTTCCTTATGCGGGAAGAAAGAGGAGTCTCTTTTCAACTCCTATTTTATTGTGCTATGGCCACGAAGTTCTGGTTGTGGGTGAAACATAATGTTTAAGACTTTATGATTTCTTCTACTGATTTAATTATTGTTTTTCTCAAAAAACAATGCAGTCCTCTAATTAGGTTGATTCGTCAGGATGTGGTTATTGGGATTGTCAGGATGATCTGGCATATGAGAAACCATGCTATATTTTAGAATAGCATTGGTTTTCTGGGGGCTGTTCAAACCATTATTGATGTTGTGAGAAGATCTGCTCAAAACTCAAAGCTTTCTATGCACAACACGATCATTGATTTGCAAGTTTTGAAAGTTTTCGACACTACAACTAGGTTGGGCAAACCTACTGAGTACAAACAGGAGATATGGAAGTTGCCTCAGTTTTCCTAGATCATAAGTTAACACTGATGGAGCTGCTAGGGGAAGTCCAGGTTTATCTACTTGTGGAGGTATCTTTAGGGGAATTAGGGGGTAATACGTTAGGAGTTTCTTTGCATTTCTTGGAGTTCAGAATGCTCTTTTTACTGAGTTCATAGGAGCCTTCCATGCTGTCGAGTATGCTAGAAGAGCCAAATTTAGAAGACTCTGGTTGGAATGTGATTCAACTTTGGTTTGTAAAGCTTTCTCTCATCAAGAGGTTGTACCATGGTCTATTAGAGATCGATAGAGGAAATGCATTAAGTTTTGTAAAGATATTGATTTTAAGGTATCACATATTTTTTGAGAAGGAAATCATTGTGCCTGTAAGCTGGCAATTTTAGGCCTGTCTTCTAGAGAAGTGTTTAAATGGTATACAGTTATGCCAGTTTCTATAAGTTTGGACTTTTATCATAATAGGTTTCTTTTTCTTATGTATAGGGCTTCTTAGATAGTAAATAGCTTTATAGCTGGCCTGTTTTTTGTTCATGGGTTTTGGTTGGGTCCCCGCATGAGTTCTTTGTATCTTTCTTTTTGTTTTTAATGATATTTTCATGTGATGGCAAATGATAAATGTCTTTGGGGTGTCAGCTCAACTAAGATGTCATAGATCATAGTGATACCTAACATGAGTTTTATTAAAAGAAAAAAACCTTGCCTTCTTTTATGCTTGTAAATGATAAAATACACACTTTCAAATGGTAATTTTTCTCTCAGATATATGTAACTATATTTAATAGATTGAAAAGTATCAGGAAAAGAGACTCCACAGCATAAGCACATTACAGAATATTGAGACAAACCATATTTGTCAACCAAATACCGAATTATTGCATCTGATTCATACATTGAAACACCTGTGTTTGGGTCAACCTGAAACCAACAAAGATGATAAAGAAAAACATTATTTCTTAGTTCTCACTGAAAGAAACCATATAATCATCTTGAGGCAGGACAAGGTAAGTGATGTGAGATACAGACATAACTAGAAACAAAAGGATACAGTAATTCTAAGGATAAAATATGCTGCAGTTTAAATCATTGTTTAGATCGATACACATCACTGAATATGAACCGAATATAAAATGAAGTTTATCATAAGAAAATGAACTGAATAGTGTAGATACTCTGAACTCTATCAGATGTAACCGTTTGACTTTTCCGCCTTCTTCCTTTCAAGGAGTAACTGATACCGAAACCCCATTCTAGGTTATATTTTCTTTTAAAACTTAAATCTTCTGAGCCAATTTTCAAGAGGGTTGATGATGTAAAATGCCACAAGAACTTGTGAACATTTCTACAGGATATATTTTCCATTATTTCATCAAAGCAGTTCAGGTTAGTGCACTTCAATTTCCTCCTTTTTAGTATAGCCAGAAATCAACAAAAAATACTAATTTTTTGTTGTTTGATTCAAATTCAAAGGAATCAATCTCACCATGTAGGGGAACTGCTGTTTACCACCCATCTGAAGAACCTTTGGACGGAAATTTGGACCATTTCTTGGACAAGGATAGAAAACAACATCAAGGTCCAAAATACCAACAATTTCTCTAACCTGCATGCAGTCATATATTAGCCCACAACAACAAAGAAGTCTTGCTAATATAACTGTTGAACCACAGGAAAAAGATATTGAATTGAAACCATGTGAATTTAAGATAGCATCGATTCTTTATTTATATTTGTGAAAATGCAATCAATACAGTAGATAGAGGAGATTTGATATCCTCTTATAACAAAGATATGATACGAAAATAAATAAAAGCATTCCAAATAATAACAAATACATAATCTAGACATTCCAAATTATAAAAGATTTTCTTCTTATTTCTATAATTATAAGAGCAATACCAAAAGAAAACTACACTAACAATTAGTAAGATTTTGAAGTTTCAACTCTGTTATTATGCCTAATTTTCTTCCCAATAGATAAAAGGATAGAAATAAATTCTGATAGAGAAGAGCAGGATTAGAGTTTATCCTAAGAGATCACTAAACTCAGTGCTAATCTCCATACTCAAATTCAAGAATCAAACGATATGCACAATGATCATTCAAGACTTCAATGATAGTATGAGGTGATGACCAAATCATGGTAACTAACACTTCACACAATAACTGAAAAACAAAATTATTTAAAGAGAAAAAATATTCTCATGAAAAAAACTCAAAAAAGAAGTTTATTTGAATCCTAGAAGTACTCATACCTTTCGGCAAAAGGGACAGCTGCGCATGACCCAAGATGGCACATAATCAAAGAACAAAACAGCACTTGGAATTAGTGAATTCTGTAGTGCAGCAAGTAAAAAGCCAAAAGACTAATGTAAAGGTACAAAGGCAAAACAAAAAAAAAAAACAGTTATCTAAATTTACTTCGGGAAAAGATAAAGATAAGGAAGTATTTAATCCATGCATGACTGCAAAGAGTAAAGTACCTCTCAAATTCATATATCTCAATATACTTCTCTGGGCGGGGACCTAATTTTGATGTTTCTTTAATCGTAATTCCTGAAATCATACTACTCATGTTAACATGAAAAATAAGGAATAAGACTGGGGAAGAACGGGTTAAAATTCTGGAATTGTCGAGCATAAAGATGCTGCTATGAGATATGAATCCGACACAATAAAAGTGTAAAGATACTACCAATAATAATAACCTTATCCCATCAAGTGAGATCAAAGACATGGATCATTGAAGCACATTGAAATGGTAAACATAGAATTTCAGGCATATCATTTACCTTTAATAATTTTTTCCTGTGCCCTAAGTCTCATTTTACCCCTTTTCATAGGTCTAAAAGCCATGTGACATACTCTCCTCACCAGGTTAAAATGCCCTCTACTCATTTTAAAAGTGCAAAGATACTATCAGATAATATTTTAAGAGGTATGTAATATTTTAGCTATCAGATAATATTTCTTTACCAGTAAGATGGTTACAGAGATCTTTCTTAGATTTTTTCACACACAAACAAGTATTCATAGCAAAGTTTTGAGGGAAAACTAGCCAAATTTTTGTATTCTATAGATCTTTTCACATATAGACATGCATAGGTAACCCTTGTTTTGTTTTGTTTTCTTAATATGTCTCAGTTGCAAGTCAGCCACATAATTATTAACTCTGGTATGCAAAATAATGAGCAGTAAACATAGAGAATGAGATGTTACCATTGAGATCCAAAGCATATTGGTCTGGAGGAATTTCATCCTTAGAAACAACTGAAAAAGAATACCTGTCAAACAAAAGCATAAAGTTAAAATTTCAGCCAGTATCTTTACAATCCTTCTAGAACATCCAAAATGACCTCCACAAAATCTGCAGTCTGCCTGTAAATATGTTGGATATGTTTTCAGATAGTGCTTCCCCTTACATATACAACTATACACTGAATCTAATATATAAATCATCCATGCATTCAGTAGGATCATTTTACAATCAAAAGGAAGGAAAACTCCACAATGGAAACAAGACATCTTAATTATGGCTTTCTACTTATTTGAACAAAAATAATCTTTACTCCATGGCCCCACACATACACAATAGATTACAAAAAATATTTAATTATTCGCTCGGTCCCTATACTATACCTATACAAATTTTAATCTTAAGTGCCTACCCTTGAAACTATTAGTTTTACACCATGCGTATTAAAAACAAAAATGTCTGCCCTTTTTAATCTGTTTCAGTCTTTGCTGTCAAAAGTTATTTAGACTAAACCAAATTATAAAGTTTAAGTCCAAGGACTAAAACAAGTTAAAAGTGCATGGGTAGTTTTAGTCCCTATAACTACCCATACACATATTAAGTTTATGTCTAAGGACTACAACAGGTTAAAAGTGTATGGGTAGGGTAGGGACTAAAACTTAGATACTATACGGGTATAACAACCAATTGAATAAAAACCTTAAAAAAAATCGTGCCTTTGTAATACAATACTTTGAAATGACTGATCTAGCTTAAGGTTCAGCTCCTAATTAAGTTCCATACTTTAACTATAGATGACTTTATGCACCAATATCATGACAGGTTTCTAGACATAAAATCTTTCAAGGGAAGTCAATTCCCGGAAGTCTTTCACGGTATCACGATTCTTCTTTCACCATATAAATATAACGATCCTTCTATCAGAAGAGCCATAACACAACACCATCCAGGTCAGATCCTTCTAACAGTTCTCAAATCTTTCTTACTGAAACAGCAGCTATTGTCTATGCAGTCATTTAGCCGACTTTTTCTCTATATTGAACAATGTTAAAAACATCACACAAGCACACAACTAACTCAAGCCATTGATTTTATTTTACAACCACTCTTCCTATGTAGTTATTTTACTTCAACGCTATATATCAAAATCTCTGACCATAAACCAGATACGGACTAGGAAGTGAAACCCGTAAGCATGAATTAGAAAAATATTTTTTGAAAAAGAAAATCAACTTTGAATTTCCAGCGTCACAACCCAAAAGACTAAGGACTTGTTTGAATCACTTCTTAAGTTTTTGTTTTAAAACATGTTTCCCAAAACAAGTGTTTTAAAAACCAAAACACAGAATCAGTTGGGGATGTGTTTTCATTCCCTTCTTGAAGTTGAAAAAAGAAAACGGCTCATGGGGGCAAACACTTTCAAATGTTCCGAGGCAGTAAGCAAACAGACTTTAGATAACAGAAAACCCGCAATCAAACATGGCCTTAGAATCAAGGTGAGTGCAAAAGAGAAAACAGAAAAGTGAGTGCAAAAGAGAGACAAACATGAAGAAAAGGCGTACTATGGTTTACCCAGAAACGAAAATTCCAGTGGCAAAGCGAAAGAGCAAAGGAAGCGCCGCTCCAAGCACTTCACCGATCTTGTCAGGTCTGATGGCAAAGCGTTTAGGCTCTGGGGGCTTGAAGTTGGGGGGAGGAGCAATAGTCACCGACGAGGAAGTGGAAGAAGAGGTTTCAGACATGACACGTATGCAAAAGCTTCTACTTGGTGCTCTCCTTTTGGGGAAGCAAATATACCCAGAAACTGGGAATTGGGAGAGACTCAAAGCTGAAGCCATAGCCATGAGTTTGGAAAAGGTACACTTCACACAAGTTCCTCCAAAAAAAAAAAAAACAACCTTGTTATGGTTTTTTTTGTGAGTTTGTGTGTGTGTTGGGTAAATATGGTGGTATTTGATTGGCCAATGATACTTCACAATTGATACTGAAGCAGAGTTGGCAGATTCAGAAGCACCAGAGGCAAAATATCTATAGTGGATTGTCCATACAAGTACATACTAGGATTTTATTTTATTTTTTCTATTTTTTGGTCCACTGTGGTAGCATCGTGTGGCCAACGTGTTCGACGATATTTCACTCTCACTTTTTTCTCTATGGTAAATGGATTTTTCAGTAATAATAAAATTAAGCTGAAGATTTATGTCACTTATGCCAAAAAAAAAAATTGTCATAGTAAAGTGGTGATTGATTTTCGCATGATTCACAAGAAATTAAATTATTAATTTTGGATTCGATATGGTTTTGGGCAGGTTTATAACCGGGCAAAAATTATATAGTAGGCCGGTGGGTTCTCAACGGTTGGATCAAAATATGTCACTGTTTCTTTCTTTTTATTTGGCTTTATTTAAATTTAGGACGGCAATTTCCCTTTTGCATATGAAAATATTTTTCAATTTACCTTATTTTAGCATTTGTGATTCCTATGTGTAAGAACTTTATGCTTTTCTTATTTTCTCACAAGTGGTTTTACTGCAACTTACTAGTTTTGTAAGGAATTAGTTAAAAGATTAAGGTTTTGTAAAGTTTAAAGGCGTGGGTTTACTAAATGAAAGTTTTGTTTTTTTTAATATTTAATGCTAGTTCTACTTTTATATTTCCTTTCCCATTATATAATTCAGATTTTTTTTAGGTTAAGTAATCCAAAAAGTATTAAAAAAACAGTATTAAAAAGCTCTTAAATAAAAGTCAATTCCAATGACTAAAATATCTTTAGAGACAAATTTAAAGATAAAATTTCTAATTAAAAACCATTTAGAAATTAATATCCTGATAGTATTAATGATCAATTTAGAAACTAATTTATAAATAAAACTATTTTAGTTAAAAATTTAGAAATCAATTATAATTTTTAAAATTATTTTAATTATCAATAACTTTTAGTTTATAAATTGATATGTAAATTGGTTACAATAATGACTAATTATCTTTTATCATTATAATTTATCATTATTTAATAATTTTCTTGTAATAAAAACGTGAAAAATAGTGTTATGAATTACATTATCTGAAATATAATTGTAAATCTATTTTTGTAAATAACGTATTATATTAGCTACTTCTAACTTGTTTGAAAGATGAGTTTGCATTAAGTATATGTAAAGTTTTTTTTTTCTTTAACATTATTTTTCTAAGTTATCTAGATTGTTGAGAAATTATGGTTAATACCTTAGTTTTTGCAAAAGTCTTGAAAGCTTTCAAGATCTCTTTGAAGATTCACCATATGGACTATTGCCTTTAAGGGAGATAGAACGTTAACCAAAATTGATTATAGGCTACACAAAATAGGTCAACCTATAAGACCAACCTAGAAGAGTCCATGGAGATTTAAGCTCAAGTGGAGGCACACGCAGAAAAAGGATGAGATAAATGCTTGTGATACTTGTCTCTAAAGAAGATGGCAAATGATAAATGTGTATAGATTGTGGAGTAATACACAATAGAACCATCACTTATAGGCAACATTTCCTATATTATATTACATGATAAATAAATTCCATCGATCTAATCTTTTTTTTCAAAAATTTATTTAAACAACGGTTAAAACTATATAAGAATCAAGAAAGGTGACGAATGGAAAATAACATTAAAAACAAAACAATGCTTATATGAATGGATGTTTATGTCTTTTGGTCTCACAAATAAGCCTAGTACATTTATAAGATTAATGAATCATGTGCTAAGGTTTGTTGTAGTCGGTGGCGGATCTTGACCATAAATTTTGGAGGGACCAATATACTCAAAATTTCTATATGTTCCAAAGAGTTAATATGAACTCCTCACTTCTACCTATAATTCTTTGAATCTTGAAAAGGTCTCTCTAATTCAATAATTGGATCATTCGTATCATGTTTCAAAATATGTGAAGAAATATAATCTATCTTCTTTTCATCTTCACATGCTCCTTTTATCATTTTTAATAAATGAATCTATTCTTTATCTATATATCTATTTAAAAACAATTTAAGAATAAAAAATAATTTATCAAAATCTAATAAAAAAATTGAGAGACATAATTATTCAAAAACAAAATCTATGATAATCAAGTTACAATTAAAGAACAATTATGAAAAAACATATAGTACATAATTTTTCCTGCTATATTCATAAAATAATAACACTCATAAGATGAAAAATATTATTTATTAAACTAATATTTCACTAATTAGTGAGACAAAGGAAAGTTACACCTATCTTCAATAATGAAATATAATATATGAGAAATAAGAATAAAAAAAATAAATTTGTGTCTAACATATTATTTTTTTTTCAAAAACAACAGAAAACACGTGAGAGTGAGAATATGTAAAAAACTCAAAAGATAATGAAAAAGAACATAAAAATATCTCAACAAATTTGTTTATTATACTTTATAAAGAAAATAAAAAAACTACCTAATTTAATTTTCACTAATATAATATATTACATACAATTTTAAAATTTTAAAAAAAATTATTGGCACATTAAGTGTATTAGTGTATTATATATATATATATATATATACTACAAGAAATGTAATTTTTTTGACAAACAAATAATGTTGAGGATAAATTTTATCATTATTAATATTGTGATAGTATTATTTATAACAGTTACAAGATGAAAAAACTGTCACATTAAGTTTATTACAAAAATAAATATATCTTACTAATTTGTAAATTAATAATAATTATTTATTAAAATGTTAAAATCGTTGTTTGAATAATTTATATAATAAATTTATTTTATATTTAATAAAAAATTATATATATGTATAAGAAATTAGATGTGAAAGTTTTTTTAGTTATTATTTTATTTAATGAAAATGCAACTAATAACGATAAATAAAATATTCTCACCGTTTACTTATTAATTGTGACTAATTTTATATTTATCACAAATACTTTTCACAATAGTGATAAAATAAAAAAAATTCACAATAATTATATTTCAAAAAAAATAAAAAATACATATGTTAAAAAAATATTACATTATAAAATTAGTTTTCTTGTAATAAGAATACAATTAATATAAAAATTATTAAATATGTATAAATTGATAATTATTTATTATTATTGACAAATTAATAATACTTTACAATTTTGATATTAGTGGAAAAAAGTATTAAATTTATGTTATTTTAGTCCATATTATTTTTATTTTTTAATAATATAGTTAATAATAGTGATAAATTTTACATTTGTCACGAATTTTATTAAAATTGATCAAATATACATATCACAAATTTATTACTACAATGTTATATAATAAAAATTTTTTATTTGATAAAAATATAATTAATAAAAACTTTATTAAAAATAATCATTTAATGGCAATTATTATTATTAATTGATAAAAACCTTTTATTTAAGATTTGAAATCATGAGCTTATAGTGATTAACCAAGTTACACCACTATACCACTTCACAATTACTATATATATTTTTTCTTATTTAAATATAGTCTTGTACTTTTTATTAATATTAGTAAATAATATATTCACTACAAATTTAGATTTGGTATGCAAAATATAAAGTGGTGCCTATATTATTTTCTCTCTCCCCCTATCTCTTATGTCTCATATATAAAGTAAATAATATTTTCATAGACAAAAATAAATAGATAAATAGAATAAACAATAATCAATTATCATCACTATCATCTTTAGCAATAATATCATTTTCTTCCTCCTCTGTTAAATTAATATTTTCATCATTGCTTTCTTCATCGGTATTGTCAATAACTTCCATAGGCATCATTGGATTTTCATTCGTTGTGAATTGGGTTAGGTCTTTCTATCTAAAGAAAACTTGTGTTCTTTATCAAAGACATTGGATATAAATGAGATTGAGTCAATCTCTTCATTTTCTTGGCATGCTTCATTGGTTGTGTTCATCTTCATCACATTTCTTTGCTACTTCTCCATGAAGATCCCATATAACATAATCTCTTCTTATCCCAATTGTGATCAAGTGCTCATATATGATTCTTTTAGACCGAAAGAGATTATTGTTACACTTTTTGCATGGACAACGTATTAACTCTCCTTCCCCAGGATCGGTAAATGCAAATTCAATAAAGTCGAGAACTCCTTTCTCGTATAAAGGTTTTGTTCGATCAGTAATTTGCATCCAACTTTTATTCAATTCCATACCTATCAAATGCAAAAAAAAATATTATCAAGTTAAAAAAATTTCTTATTAAACATGGTAAAGAACAAATAAAATCTTATAATCAAAATCCACGAAATCATAAAATAAATAATTAAAAATACATATTTCATAACTCACCAAAATTTTTTGATCTTTTCTCTTCAATTTAACACTCTCCGATTTGATCATGTCATTCTTTTCTCTTTGCTGCGTACTCCAAAATTTATATAGAATTCTATTATTTATTAAATTTTATCTTTTTCTAAACAAAAAATCACTATCTTTAATATATTTTATATTGTTAGTTTGTTGAGAAAAATACGTTAAAAAGTTTGTTAATATGTTTAGAAAATAACAAAATTTTGTTAACTTGAATACTTATATAACACAGACTAATTAATCAGTAAATATAACTCAATTAAAATCAGTAAATAAAACATTTGTATTTAAGAATTGATCTTAAGAAAAATTTCTTTTTAAGAAAAAAATGTTAATGAAAATTTATCAATGCGGTTATCTATAACAATACATAAAGAAGATTTCCTCTTTTGTGTGTCTACATTTCAAAATACCAATTTTACCCTTTAAAATATAATTATTTATTAAATTTTTGAAAATTAACCGTTACTTTTACAAGCTTTTTTATAAAATCATCTATTTCTGCTTCTTATTTTTTTCTCTATTTATCAATAGTTATTCTCTCATATCTTCTTATATATTCTCTCATATTTTCTGATATATTTCACTTTATTTTTTAATAAATATAATTTTATTTTATATATTAACTTAATAACAATACATTATCATCACCTATTAACATAATATCACGCATATTTAAAAAAATGCGTATACACAGGTGCAACGGAAGCGCAACAGCGCCTATGTGTACCCTAGTATAGTAAAAAGAAAATCAATGATGATTTCTTTTCCAAAAATAATATAATAAAGTTTGTTATTAATATCATAACTTATAATTTATAATTATTATGCTGTTACTAGTAAAATAATATTTTAAAATAAATAAATAAATAAATAAAAAATAACAAGCGTGAATTCTTAGAAAGTTTCATCATAAAAATATTCAATTTTTAATTTATTAAATTAAATTAATAAATATAATTATAAATTACATGTTAATTGATTTTTATTAAATTTTTAAGGTGTGTTCATCTAGGCCTATGACAGTTACCCAAAAAATTCCCCAAATTCCCTGCTTTCCAATTTTTCACATTCACGTCATTCACGTCTACCTCTCACTCTCACATAAATATTTACTTCTTCAGTTTAGAAACAAAATTATGGTTCAACCATTATTTCAAAAAAATTTGGTGCAATTGCAGTTGGGGTTGTAAAATTTTGGTGCAATCATAGTTCGGGTCTCTATTAAATTTAGCAAGTTATAGTTTCAAATTCCTCCTTTTAAGGTATGAGTTTCATTTTTCAAGTTTTAATTTCTACCCCTTCAAGATATTAATTTCCCAAGGTATTAATTCACGTTGCAATGAGTGTCCTCTGGTATATGAGTCTCTTTTTCTTCCTCCGTGAACAATCACTGCACAATTCTGGCTCATTCTTTGCCTTTTTGTCAAATTTTTATTTTGTTTTTTTCCCAATTTTAATTCCTTTAGGTACTGCATGGAGAAGAATGTTTGAATTTTAAGTGGAGTAATATTAAAACTGATAACGTTGCATTTGAATCTTCTCTCCAAGTGTACGAAAGCATAACAATGATTGTGCTTATGATGTTCCTGATAATAGGGGCAAAAAGCATGATGTCATTCTTTAGAAGTTCTCTTGCTATCTCTGTATGTTAGGTAAATAATTATCATTGCTTTAGTATTGACACTCAACTATTGGTTAAGTAGATATTTTTCTATTCTTATTTTTAACTTATCTGAGTTATATATACCATCTCTTAGTTACATATCTTTCCATTAAATTTTATTTTACATTACTTTGTTATTTATTAGTTTTAATTCTTTTTTTTTTGGAATTATAGTGGTAAGTTGAGATTCCAAATTTATGGTTTCATCTCTGTGATATAAATTTATATCTTTTATTTCTTTCTAATTTATTGTCTTTATGGTGCAATCACAGTTGGGTTTTACAAATTTTAGCAAGTTATAGTATCAAGGTTCCTCCTCTAAGGTATGAGTTTCATCATGTTTTAATTTACCTCCAAGGTATTAATTTCTATTTTTCATTACTTTGTAATTTATTACTTTAAATTATAATTATTTGGAGTTGTAACTGTCTAAACGTTGTCTTTTAGTAATGTAAATATGTCATTTTTTTAGATGCAAAACATGTCTAACTATGAAGAAGAGAGACTACAAAGAATTGCAAAAAATGAAACAAAATTTGAGGCTTTAGTAATATCACGCAAAGCTTCTTCTTTGAGAGTGTTAACTCAAAATACCAAGAATAAGAAGGGAAGAAGAAGAGATGAAAAGAATGATGAAGAGTATAAGCCCAAAGAATTAGAAGAGTTACAATCTTCAAGTGAAGAAGATGAAAAGTACAATAAGAAAAAGGTAAGTAATGAGAGTCTTAAAATATATAAATGCTTTTGTTAGTTTCATGACATTTCTTTATGATTATTTTTATTTTGTAGATAACTAAATCATTAAAGTTAAATTCTAAAAGGGTCAATGCTTCTGAGTTGGAGAAGGTTGAGTTGGATAAGGTTCAGGAGTTTGAAAACATGTCTAGGTATTCGTATAACATATTTTTTCTAAAACTAAATAAACCATTACTAATATTGGTATTGATTTCTTTTTCCGAATTTAATTTAGATCAACGTGTAGTTAAAAAGATATGTGGACATACCATTAATGCAAAACTCACAAGTAAAAGAGAATAATTAATGGTATTGGGCAAAACATTTGATATCCAATTTCCTTCCCCCTACTTCAAGCTTTGTGGAAAACATGCAAAATATTTCAAGGCTGAAGCAACTATATGTATAAGTCACAAAGCTCCTTTACAAGTTAAAACATGGAAAGAGATATTGACGATGATTTAACTATAATGTGGAAACATATGGAGGTTCGTATAACTTTATTAATGTGAATGTATTTAATTAATTTTTATTTATGTATTTGATGTATTTTGGCAATGATATATTTGAAACTTTTAATTATTTTGTCACATTCAGGATGCATTATGTTTGAAGGAAGAGGATAAAGAACGTGCAATGAAACAATTGCAAAAGCAATATAGGAATAGACATCACCACTTGTATCAAACATACATTCAAAATAAAGGTAGACCAAATGACGTACATCCTCAAGATTGGAATTGGTTAATAAATAACAAGTGGAATGATTCAAAGTTTAAGGTAAAGTTATTCTCTTTTTATATGTTAAAGTTGAATTTTAATTTTTTTGTACTTTTATATTATAATACTAAATTATTTCTGCATTTATAGGAAAGGAGCTTGAAAAATAAAGTTAGTCGAAGTAAACAAGAGATGAAATCAGTTATTGGCACAAAATCAATTGTCCAAAAGACATTTGGGATGGTAAAGCTACTATTATGTTTTATATATACTAATTTGTCAAATTTTAACAGGGTTTTATATATGATTTGTTTTATATGTTTCACATATACAAGTTTGTTTTTTTTTTCTTTTATTTAACCTAAAATCACATTATCTTCTTTTTTATTTTTTCAAAAGAAAGAAGAATCAAAAAGTGAGGAATGGCCAAGTGCATTGGAAGTATGGAAGGCTACACGTATGAAATCTAATGGAAATTGGTGTATTCCCAATGGAGAAGAAATTATGGTAAGTAAAGAAAATACTCTAACTTCTATTTTAATATATACAAGTTATATTTTACTATTACTAATTTGTGCAAATATGTTTCTTTATTTGATCTAAAATCAAATTCAAAACGCTTTTATTTTACTATTACTAAATATTTTAAATGTTAATTATTTTGTCTTAATATTGTACAGGATAATTTGAAAATTGTGGGTGAGGTCTACGAGGAAGAAATCTCGAAAGCACCAGTACCATTGGTTAAGCATTTTTCATTTGTACTAGGAACAACACCAAATCATTCACAAGGTATGGGAACTATATCAATCACAAAGAAAAATATAGAGAGACAAATTATACAAAATGAATTAGAGAATGCACAAAAAATAGCAAGTGATCTAGAGTTAGAAGTTCAAAAGTTGAATAGCATCATTCAAAATCAAGAGGAAACCAACGCTCAACTTCATAATGAATTGCAATCTCAACGACAATTAATTGAAGATCAAGAACTTGTTTTGAGAACTCAACGTGATCAAATGAAGAAGATACTGAAATAGAGATGAAATGTCAAATGACTAATTTATTAGGAAACCTATCATTTAGTGGATCAAATCAAATGTTTCCTCAAAATGAAGTAAGTTGTATTATTAATATTTAAATTTTTTAATTAATGTGTCTATAATTTCATCTTTATATATTTCTAAAGTATTATTAATTAATTCTTTTATTGATATTTACTATTTACTTTGTTTTATTTTGCAGGATCAAAATTCTTGAAGACACTATATTTATTGTTATTTTTAAGTAACTATTTAATTTAATCGTTCTAAGAGAGCCCCTTAAATAGGTGAGCATTATGGGTCTCTTTGCAAGCGAAAAAGTTACAAAGGGTGTCTCTACAAATACTAAACCCTAGCTTCTAGAAACTAGGTCAAGAAATTAGGTTAAAATGAGACACATTTGGTGTGGAAATGGTGGCTCTCTATATTGATTCCACCTACCACATGCTTGGACAACCAAAGGTACATGTACCATGGTGGTACAAGTTGTTTTATGCTTTATGCTTATGTTTTCCTCTCTCCTCCATATCTTATGCGGCCCACCTTTGATTTGCCATGTAGACATGCTCTAATCCACTCCAATTAGTGTTCACCATCACTTAATTAAGATCAACCTACAAAAAAAAAAAAAACAAAGAAAATAATTCAACCTATCAACTTAGGTCAAGTCAACCCTAGTCAAAGGTTAAAAAGTCAACTAAGGTCAAGTCAACCAAGCAAGCTTAGAGAAACTCAACATAAGAAAAGGGTAAACAAAGAAATAGTAGAGGGATAAAAGTCTCTCCTCTTGTCATGCTTCTTGTTACTCTTCTAGGGAGGGCCTTTATGGCATCATGTGTGGTCATGGATCCCTCATCGAGTTATATTGTTGAACCCATTAGCTTGTAGTTGTTCGGCCTGCTAAGTCCACCAACTTGTCGAGCCACAGGCAGGACGAGACAAGCCAACCCGCTGGCCTATGTTATTAACTTTAATGCATCGCTCCACTAGAAACCCTTGGATTTCATCCACCGCTTGAATGTCGTCAAAAGATTGTGTAAACCGATAGAAAAATAATGAGTTGTTCATAAATAGAAACACTTCTAGGTTTAATGGCAAATGGATAAATATTGCTAAACAAAAATGACAGAAATATTATGACTACTGTGTGAGTGTGTCAAACATGTTCATTGGGGGAAGACACGACAAAGGTTTTTGAGTTACATGTTGTCACCAAGGTTTTGAGAAAAAGCGAATCATAAAGAGAATGAACGAAACAAAATGATTTGATTTCATTTATCTAGGAAGTTTGGGAATTATGACAGAATTTTGAACTATCTCATTTGATTTCAATAAGCCTGGATTGAGTTGCAACTTAGGCCAAATTATGGTTTTTGCATTTCTAATTTCGTTTCAATTTGAATGAGATGCAATTTGTTTGTTTCTTTTATGACAGGGGTTTGGAGATGAAGCTTTGTCATATGAAAAAAAGTGTCAAAAAAATATAAAATTGGCAGGCTAGCTTGCCAACCTACCCAATAACAAGGTGGGTTCAACCTTTCAACCCATTTTTTTTTGTTTTAGGCTAGCTCGACTCGATCCAAATTTTGCGAGTAGTAGTAGGATAGGTCAAAACGGGTTAGGCTGCCCATTTTGATACCTTTAATCTTAGCCAAATAAGTGTTGCAATGATTATCTAGCAAAAATTATATAAAGGATTCAAGATAAAGAAAAAAACACACAACTACAACATACAATTCTTTCTATATTCTAGTGATCATATAATGGTAGGTGTTCTTTATAGGTGAGCGCAAGCATTGTAATTTTTCACGTAGTGAAGTAATCTCTGTGAGATTTATTCATTCTCTCTTTGCGAGTTTTCTTAATAATGGAAGAGACTCTCTTAAAAGGATTTCTATAAACATGACTAGAAGGGATATCTCTTTCTCACTTTCTCTTATGCATTAAATTAATAGCAATATGTTTGTTTGTCTTATTTTTAGGATGCTCACAGACACCTCCTTTTTCATGACAAAACCCCTTTTTAGAGGAGAGGAGTTTTGAAGCCTAGGCACAACACACATGATGAATCAAACCACTCAAGAAAGGTCACCATTAATCTTTTAGGAGGAGATGAGGGTGCTCCTTCCTCTCCAAATTTAGGGGGCCACCTCCTAGGTTGCCCTAACTTCTAGAAATTGTGTTTTGCAGTTCTCTTTGGGTCCCCCAACCATGCTTGTATAATAAAATTCTCCACCACTTGTAAAGGGTTGAATATTGTTTAGAAAAGTAGAAAGTTTTAGTCGTGAGCCTTTGCTTGTTCTAGGAGTGTTCTTCTCCTTTGGTGTATTATCGTGAAACTTGTTTCAAGTGGTATCAATCTTCACTCATCTTGGGTTGGTCCATTCCCCAAGTAGCATGTTGCACTATTCCCTTCCATTCCTCATCTTCTCATTTTTTTCATTATTTACTTTCTTATTCGTGTTTATTGATTGATGTTCACACATATTCCTTGCTTTTTCCATTAAGTCAATTACTTAATTGAATCCTCTATTCCTCTTAAATCCATAAGAATTGAACCTTCACACTTAGATAACATTTGAGATTATTTTTGTGTCTAGTGAGAATATTTCTTGAGTTTTCTTAGTCACAATCCATCAAACACTTTATATGCTAATTCTAAAATGAACCTACAATAGTTTTTGTTTCTGTATGTGACGTCTTAATCTTTGGGAGAGGTTAAGACAATATAACTAGGAATGGTTTGTGTATAACCATGAGTGGTTTATGTACTTGTTGTAACAAGTGGTTTATGTACTTGTGTAATTATTAATTTGATTAGTGAAAATTGTTGATCAATTTGCTTAAAGGAAAACTAGACATAACCTATGAGTTTAGGTGAACCAATATAAAATCTACTTTTTTTGTGTTGCTTGTGTACTAAATGGTCTTGTCTAGTTTTCCAGGAAAATGGTTCAAATTTTATTTAATTCCTTCTTTCTAGAGTTAGTTATACAAACAAGAATTCTAAAATCGAGTAATAGTAAGTAGCTAAAAATTTAGTAGCTAATGTTCGAGATCAATTTAGGCTCTAATTTACAAACTAATTATAACTTTTTTTATTAATAATAGAGACTATTTTAGAATCAATAATTTTTAGTTTATAAAATGTTTTCTAAGTCAATATAATGACAATTATTTTCTGTCTCTAAATTAGTTGTTATTTAATTATTAGTGTTAATAACATATAATAAGTGGTTAAAAGTTGCTAAAAACATTCATTGCTTTAATCTTTATATTCCTTAAGCTTAATAGGAACATTGTTCATGTTCATTTAGCACATTAATATAGTTTTCAAACCTTTTATGTCAACCCTTTCTTGTAAACCTTTATTCAAAAGTGATGCATTCCAAATAATACTCAAGTTTTAGCTAGGAGTGATTATGTTCCGAACAATACTAAAGGTTTAGCCAAAAGTGGTCGTGTCCCAAAAATACTCAAGTTTTAACTAGGAGTGAATGTGTTCCAGATAATAGTTTAAGTTGTTGGCTAGAAGTGGTTGTTATTCCAAAAAATGCTTCGGTTTTAGTCAATAATAGTTGTATTCCAAATAATATTTGGATTTTTAGCCAAGTGTAGTTGAATGTTTAAATAATACTCAAATTTTTTTAGCCAAAATTGATTAAGATCCAAAAAATTACTCACTTGTAAATTCATAATGTAAATCTTCCTTTCCTTGAGCTTATTTATTTCATGTTATAAAATTTGCTCTAACAAAAGAAGGAGAGTTTTTAAAGCGCTAAGTTTCTATAAACATCTTTTATAGATGTTTGCCACATTAAAACATGTATATGTCCTCCTTATTGGACTCGACTTTGCAAAAATATGAAAGTTTTGACACAATTCAACTCTTCGTTCTTGTGTATCTGACTTTTTTTCCACAAAATGGGACACATTAGGAACGTCATAAGATATATGATCGTCTATTTGTCTTTAGTATTATAAAGAGTTACACAATATGGGAAAGACACTAAGAAATTTTAGACATATCAATTGTGCTGCAAATAAAAATGGTTAACAGACATGGGCCATCATTCCTAGATAATGATAAAAGATGTTGGAGAAGAATAATTTATAAGATCTTGTGTTTATGATTCTTTGAAGTTTGATTTGAAGCAACCACTATATTCTAAATGCACTACTTTTACGACATTGTGAGCGATTTAAAGATTATTCAATTTAAAATAAAGAAATATATGGAAGTTAATAATTTTTTAAAATTATTAGAGTTGTTGAAGGAGATTATTCTAAAAGGAAAAAAATGTTATCTAGTCATAATTATGAAGTTAAGAAAATATTATGTCCAATGGGTTTGGACTATAGAAAGATACATGTATGTTCTAATGATCGTAAATTATAAAAAAGAGTTTACATCACTAAAGGGGTGCAAATATGTTATGCTACTAGTTATTAATAGCTTTGGAAGATGTTTCCATAAGAAAGATGCACAAACTTGACATTTCATGCAAATGGTAGGAAATGTGATGGACTAAGATCCATTTAATTCTCTATGATAGAAGATGATCTGTGAATGTTTTCCAAATTTTGAGTAAAGTCAAGAAACGTGAGAAAAGGACTAGGTACAAATGAGATGAATTATTATGGAAACTTTAGACGTGAACTCAACTCATAATCATTTTTGTTGGTCATTTTATTTGTCTCAGTGGTTGTGTATGAGGAGAAAATATGTTATGTATGACGATTTCAAGCATGTGACAATAAAGAAATGACAAATTTATATTTGAGTCCCTTGATCGATATTTGAAAATGTTCTATTGTGAAGATAACTTTTTTGGTTGCATGCAATGTTGTTTTGTACTATAAACAATATGGTAGACCAAAAAAAAAAATATTTGAGAAAATCATCTATATTTCTTTTATCTTTCATATTAGTCTAAATGTGATGCATATATAAGAAAAGTGAGAATGATGAAGTGAAAGCACATGAGATGGGTATATGCTTAAAGTCATCACTCCATGTTATTGGAAAGCATATTGTTGCCCCCAACTTGTCATACACTGTCCAAAGAGAAGGAAAATTTTGTGAGTGTTTATGTGATATGAAAGTGTCATCAAAGTACTCACTAAATATTTAGAGATACACGAAGATTTTGAAAGCATATGCAAATAATTAAGACCATCCAAAAGCTTCTAATAAGGAGAGGTACATTGTGGAAGAAGTCACTGAGTTTTAAGGAAGCCATTGAATAAATCATAAGTAAAATATTTTAGTTCTTTTAGGATCGAAACCTTATTGTCTTAATATTACAAATAAGACAACAGTAGAATTGTTTCCCAACATAAATAATAGTTAAGGTTAATCATTGTTTCCATATTAGTTTATTTGGATTAAATTAGATAATTTCATTCAAACTTATATTTTATTTTATATCGTATGTCTGAACTAGAGTAAACGACTATGTATTGAATTGTGGGGATTTTTGTTTTACAAGTTTTCCTTTGATTTCAAAACAAACAATTTTCGGGAAACAACAACAAATATTTATACCGATTATGACTATATACTTGACATAAATCATCGTTATTTACCTTGGCTGCTGTCATTAATTACATCTAGAAGAAAAAAAAAAATGCTCTTTTTGATATGTAATTTGACGCATTAGTGATTGTAAAGATTTTTTAATTACAAGTTTAAACAGAATGATTTCAAGTTGAATAGATGATTTGCTTATTATTCTTAGATCGCCCTGTATGGCTTGAATCCATCAATTACCTAAATCAAAACGATACGAAAATAAAACCGAAACATCGTTTTGATTCAGAGAAGGTAAAGCTCGTGGTTTAACAAATTTGTAGAAGCTAAAGATAATATAAAAAAAGATACAACAATTGAACAAAACAGAAGTAATAGGTGAATAAAGAGAAAAAATCAACTTTTATAATGTTTACGTATCCAACGGATAATACAAACATCATGAGGGATGAAGGATTAACAAAACATTCATGGCATAACCAATAGCAATAGATGGTTTGTTCTGAGTGAATGAACTGAATAATCCAATTTATATAAACCACAAGAGTTCAACACCTGTTCTCGATTCTTATCCCACCCGATGTGGCCCTTCGACCTTCTTCCACCAAAGCGGTTCGTGCCATCACTATTCTGCTGGGAACCAAAGGAGCATCGAATGCTGTGCAGTCAATCCAATCCTTCAAGAGATCCTCTTGACCCCATATCTCAGGAATCCAAACCCTCCCAGAAACTTCAACTCTATGCCTCTTCAACCTCTCACGACCACTAGCTTCACCTTCAACGCTTTTTCCTTCAGAAACACTGTCCAATGCAGTTTCCACCTTGTTCTTCTGGGGTTTACAAGATTTCTCACTCTTCTCTTGGTGTTCTTGGCCCATCTTTCTGTCGGGTTTCTTCAGTTCTTGGTTGTGATCAGATTCAGTTGAGGAAGAGGGTTGGTGAGACATTAGAAGGGTTTTCTCTTTCATGCAGAGAAGGGTTTTGGTGATTCTGTGTGCTGTGGGTGTGGTAATGGTGGTGATCTAAGTTTGTGTACTGCAATGTTGTGTTGTGGAAAGAAGATTTTGGAGAGTGGTGGGTGAAGAAAAGCAATGTAATGGGTGGGAAATCAGTTCACACGTCACCCACTTGGAGACTCTTCATTTGTATGGTAAGTGACAAAGGTACGTGTCTTTTTTATGGTGGGATTCGAATAATGTGTGGCTTGGTGTAGCTAGTTATTGCTTGAAAATTACAGAAAATGACTAATAGAGGAAAAAGAAAAAAAAAAGAAAAAAGAAGAAGAAATAGAGTGGAAGGGGGTGAGCGATTCCTTGGATGGATTTTTTTGAAGGATTGTGAGGTTGATGTTGATCTGTGAAACAGTCTTCAATACTGTTCGTGCCTTTCATTTCAATCAATGAGGATGCAGGATTTGATTTTGGTAGGGCAGTGTGCTTATTGCATATTCAACTCAAAATTGAAACACATATATCACATACGATTATTGCATAACATATTCAACTAAATGCTTCGTTAATCAAGTACTTAATGATTTTTTTTATGACACAAATTTTATAAGAGACTAATTAAAAAAACCAATTACTTTGATGGTCAAAACTTTGATAGTTACTTTGATGGTCAGTGATAAATTTAGAAATCAATTTATAATAAAAACTAGAGCTGTCAAAACGGGTAATCCGGCCGACCCGAACTCGACCCACCATGGATTGATGATTTAGTGAACCAATCCAATCCAGCTCATTTTTGAGCGAACCAAAAAAATTTGAACCCGGCCCGACCCATCACGGGTTGGCAGGCTAAACGAGTTGGCTCAGAGTTCACTTAATTAAAAAAAAATATTTTTTATTTTTTTTTCAGTCAAAACTAAATTGTAATTTTAATTAAAATCTAAATAAACTTTAATACAATCCAAATACAAACCAAAATAAAAAAATACAAATTATTTATGTGTTGGATAAAAAAATAACTTAACATGACCCAAATGTAAAACCCAACTTAATAAAATAAAATAAAAACACTTATGTGACCTTTTTATCTGCGGGTTGGCTCACCAACCCGGTTCACCACGGGTTCAACCCGAATGAGCCGGGTTCTAAATGAGTCGGGTCAAAAATCAACCCGTATTGAAATTTGTAAAAAAATTTCAACCCGACCCGAATCCGTGATGAGCAGGGTTGGCTCGCGGGTTCCAACCCATTTTGACCGCTCTAATAAAAACTATTATAGTTATCAATTTAGAGACCAATTATAATTTTTTGAAACTATTTCAATTACTAATTATTTTTAATTATAAATTAGTATCTAAATTAGTCACTATAATAACTAATTATTTTTGTCACTAAAATTAGCCATTATTCAACTTTTTTTAGTGACCGTAACCATTAAAGTTGAATATAACTCTACATATTTTGTTACAAATTTGAATTATATTTACCATTTTGATATAATTTCATTATGAAATTATTAAATGAGATAATTTAAAAAAATGAATTTAAGCAAGTCGTGCTAAGTTGACATGAATTAAAAAAAAAGTTATGTTATGCTAAGACAATTTTACTTTAACTAAAATGAAGTCATGTCAAATTAAAACAATTTTCATGAAAAAGTTAAAGTCATCACAATTTGAGATGATTTAACTACATTTCACAAAGAACCTAACTTGGTATGACATTTATCATGAAAGTCATTTTAATTTGACACGACTTCATTTTAGTTAAAAGGCTTAAATATACATTTGGTTCTTATTTTTGTTATTTTTATTCAATTTGATTCTCATTTTCGTTTTGTGTCAATTAGGTCCTTATTTTCGTCAAATTTTGGTCAATTTGGTCCTTTTGACTAACGATGTTTAAATAATTAACGTTTTTTAACAGTACATGTCACGTGTTAGCTCCTGGTTTTTTTTGTTTTTTTTTATTTTCTTAATTTTTTTTAAAATTTTAATTTTTTTTAATTTTAAAAAAATGTCTATGTGTCAAGTCACAATTGTGTCACGTGTCAGTTTTTTGTTGTGTTATTTTTTTTTTGTTTAATTTAGTCCCTATATTCGTTATTTTTATTCAATTTATTTCCAATTTTTCTTAAAATAAATCAATTTTGTTCCTTTCAAATTGACACCAAATTTAATATCTTTTATACAAACTATATTAATATTTTTTCTAAAATTGATGTTTTATTAATTATTTTTTAAATTAAATTCTAAATTATTATTTAATTATAAATTGAATAAAATTCTTATATTTAATAGCTAAATAGAATATATTTATTTAAAATATTATAAGAATATAATTATTAAATATTTTTTCTAACAATTATATTCTAAAATACTTTTAAAATTGATATTTAAAAATATTTAAAATATTTAAAATATTTTAGAAAAGTAAATTAATATTTGTAAAATTAACATTTAAATAGAAAATATTTTAGATTTTAATATCCAAAATGCAAGAAAAATATTAAATATTTTAGATTTAAATATCAATTTTACAAATGTTAATATATATTTTTAAAATTTTAATGATTATATTTTAATAATATTTAAATAATTAGATTCTGTTTAACAATTGAATCTAAGAATTATATTCGATTTATAATTGAATTTCAAAAATGAATAATAATAATATCAATTTTAAAAATTAAATTGTTCTATTTTAACAAAAACTAAGACTAAATTAAATAAAAATAACGAATATAGGGATTGAATTGAACAAAAATAACAAATATCATGACTAAATTGAACAAAAAGAAATAATATAACCACAAAGTGACATGTGGCACTAACATTGACACGTGACGCAATTGTGACTTGATATGTGGACAATTTTTTTAAAATTAAAAATAATTTTTAAAATTTAAAAAAATTTAAAAAATAAAGAAAACCAGGAGCTGACACGTGGCATGTACCGTTTAAAAACGTTAACTAGTCAAAATGACCAAATTAACCAAAATTTGACGAAAATGAGAACCTATTTGAACACATAACGAAAATGAGGACTAAATTGAATAAAAACAATAAAAATAGGACCAAATATATATATATATATATATATATATATATATATATATATATATATATATATATATAAGCCTAGTTAAAATTAAATCACCTCAACATAGAGACATTTTTTTTCCTGAAATCGATCCAAAATGACTTACCAAATTTAAAATCTTATTAAGAGTTACCTCATTTTTATAACTTTAGATGAAAATTAGTAAAGAACCCTACAAATTTGCTTCTATTTAATTAACTTATAACAGTCAACTGACAGCTTGAATAATATGTGAGATACAGTTAATTGATCAATCCATGGATAAAAAGTATTTAAATATTATTTTTAAATAATTAATATAAAAATGAATATTTTTAAACATAAAATAATTCAGTAGCAATACTGAAGATCTATAAAACATTAATTATGTATCCAGTTATTCTTCTGATTAATAATTTGACCTTACTCTAAAAATCAGTCCTGGCATACATTAAAAACAATAAAACTACTCTTTTACTTAGAATACAAAAAAAGTTAAGAAAATAACATAAAAATATACTTTCCAAATTTATATTTGATAAATAAACCGAGCCTAGGTTTGATTGAATTCTTCTATCAATATACTTATTTATTCTAGAATAAGTTATATTATAATTCAATATTAATGTAATAGGATTTAGTTTCCCTTTTCCATTTCTAAAAAGGTACTCAAAATCATGTCCATGACAACCTTCTAAATTAGTAATTTAACAACCTTTTTAGAAAAAAAAAATGTTGGGGAAAACTTAGTATTTTTAAGTTTACTACAATAAATGTAGATTTTACTGTAGAAACTGGCATTAACGATAATATATGTAAAAAAGTTTTGTACCGATCAAGGACGAATAGTACTCGGTTTTGATAGAATCTTTAGATCGTATACTATTTAGCCTTATTCAAACCATACTCACATAATTATTTCTTACCTAGGTAGAATCTCAGAATCGGATACTTAATCCAATTTATAATTAGTTTTCAGAATTTAGCAAGTAATTTCACTTGGCTAGATACTTGTCGGATTATTGGGCCGATAAGTATTTGACCCTCAAGACATATAAACAAAAGACAACACCAATTCAAAAATAGTTGTTAACCATACACAAGTAATTGGGTCTCTTGGCCCAAGCCCACCTAGATTAGTGGACCTCGTAGCTCAAGCCTATCCAGGTAAGATTTTGTAAATATTATTATAAATAACACATGACTCGAGGTAAATTAGTTACATTTTCATTAATTACCATATTGATTACTTGTTGAGGTGGTTACTTGACTTGAGCATTGAAGTGTCTTCTGTAGACACATTCATCATTTGGTTGGGAGACAAGTACTTGAAGAAGAAGAAGAGTACCAATAAAGTAAAGGATTGGAAGTGCTTAAAAGCCTTTGTAGGATTCTGTAAGAACAATTGGCACCCACCGTGGGACCGACTTGTATTTTGAAAAGGAAGATTGATGAATGGTGTCTACAAGGAGCAAAATGGCCAGAGCCCGAGAAACAAGACTGTCCTTGGCGAATATAGCCGCCATCCCGAAAAATCTGCGTAAAATGCAACAAAAGTTTAATGAGTTTAAAGAGAGAAGTGTCGAGGAGATGAATGTACTAAGGTAGGAGAACTCAAGACTTGGGCGAAAGCTGGAGGCTGAAGGAGTCGCTGATAAAGGCAAATAGAAGGAAATCCTTTATGATCCATACACGACACAAAAAACCTCGCCATGTGTTGTTACCCTCCTTGACACTGAGGAGGTTAACAAGTACAATCCAACCCGCTAGGATAATGGGGATGACAAACTCTTGCGTACCACCCAAAGTAAAATGCCGACACCCTTTCATTGATGGCATCATTGAAACTTCACTCCCAAAGTAGTGGGAAGCCTTCACCTAGAACGTTATGACGACATCATAGATCTTGAGTAACATATCTCTATGTACATCACTCAAGTAAGCTTGTACTCGACTGAAGATGTCGTTATGTGTAAGGCCTTTCCAACAACGCTAAAAGGACCGACTTTCGAATGGTTCACCATCCTTCCAACATACTCTATAGACTGCTTCAACAATTCTTCATTGAAATTTCACATGTTATGAAATTCCACAAGAGTCAGCCCTAGTCGGTTTGAATCGAAGGTTGACTTGGGTTCGTCAAGGCTGAAGGACGAGCCAAGTCAATTATGGTCGAGCCGAGTTGGTGCGGGCTAATGGACTGACCAAGTCGACCTAGGCCTAAGGTTAAGTCGAATCGTGTAAAGATGAAGTTGAGCCGATTTGCCTAAGGACCAAGGTCGAGCCGAGTTATTCCAGACCGAAGGTTAAGCCAAGTCAACACGGGCCACTGGTCGAGCTAAGTCGGCCTGGGTAGTATCTCAAGTCGAGTCAGCTCGACCGAAGGTCAAAATATAACGGTCGAGTGAAGGTCGAACCGAGTTAGCCTAAGATAAAGGTCAAGCCGAATTGGCCTGACACGAAGGTCGAGTTGACTCAGCCCAGGCTAAAGGTCGAGCCGAATCGATCCAAGCTTAAGGTCGACCTTAGTTGACTTGCGCCGAAGGTTGAACTTAGTCAGCCTAGGCCATTGGTCGAGCTGAGTTATCCTAGGCCGAAGATCAAGCCAAGCCGACATGGTTCAAAGGTAGATCCGAGTTGGTTCAGTCGAAGGTTAAGTCGTGTCGGCCCAGGCTGGAGGTCGAGTAGAGTGGCCAAAAGTCGAGCCAAGTGGCTTGTGTTGAAGTTTGACCGAGTTGGCTCGTGCTAAAAGTCGAGGCGAGTTGGATAGGACTGAAGGTTAAAATCAATCAATTCTGGTTGAAGGTTGAGACAAGTTAACCCATGCCTATCACCGAAGTTGAATCTTCTAGAGTTGACTCAGACTATAGGTTAAGACTAGTTCTCCCGAATCGAAGGTCAACTAACTCAACTTGAGCTTAAGGATGCAATTGAGTTTGTCTTAAAATAGAAATTAAATTGCTTTATCCAAACAAGAAAATTGAAATATAAGATATTTCAAATACTCCATTCAAACAAACTATTTAAGAAATGAAGAAAATTCAATTGCAAATAATTTAAATACTATATATTTCAATTCCTTGAAATTGTTAAAATAAACTTACAAGAAGAGTAAATTAGCAATACAAGCCAAACATAAACGTTTAAGTAAACGTCAATTATCATAATATTTTATATTTTAATAATAATTATTTAACATTTTCCATCAATCATAAATTATATTAGGTATAATTACTGATTTGGTACCCCAATTTTTTGGTTAATTTCAATTTGGTAACCATATTTTTGGTTTGTTTAATTTAGTATCCCAATTATCTAAAGAGATTCAATTTGGTCCTCTCTGTTAAGTTGGAGTTAACACCGTGTCCGTACAAGACACGTGTCAAGCCAAGAAATTTTTATTTTTTTTATTTTTTTTTTCAAAAAATTTAAAAACTGTCATGTGTCAATTTATCATCGTGCCACGTGGCAACTTGCAATCATGACACGTGGCAGAGGTAATAGTTGTTTTCAGTTTAGTACCCCAATTTAAATTTTTTTGTTCAATTTAGTACCCCAATTTTTTAAAATGATCCAATTTCGTCCTTTCCAATTTGAGACCAAATTAGTAATTACAACTTATATATACATGTTACAATAACTTATTTTTAATATATACATCAAATAATTTCACCGAAATACTTAAATTATTTTATTTTTTACATTTTAACCTTTTGTAATTTTTTACACATGAAATTTTTTACACTTGTAAAAAATAAAATAATTTGAATATTTAGGTGTAGTGATTTGATGTATAAATTCAAAACAATTATTTTAATATGTATATATAAATTATAAT